>Ga0102814_10000999_pt1 | contig 20192 bp, 13 predicted proteins | sample ColrivemetaGS741_FD_79112 | JGI IMG/M metagenome (GOLD analysis project Ga0102814, IMG submission 79112) | Estuarine microbial communities from the Columbia River estuary - Flood tide ETM metaG S.741 | ecosystem: Environmental > Aquatic > Marine > Intertidal zone > Estuary | place: USA...
AACAAATTATTATTAAGTCCTGGGGCTGCTCAAATATACTATGGAGATGAATCCTCAAGAATTTTAAAAGTTGAAGGAGCAAATGGAGATGCAAACTTAAGATCGTTAATGAATTGGGATGCAATTTCATCAAATAAAGAAACTCAAGAAATATTAACACATTGGCAAAAGTTAGGAAAGTTCAGAGCTAATCATCCAAGTGTTGGGGCAGGAGTTCATAAAATGATTTCAGACGCACCTTATGTCTTTCAAAGAACTTATTCCAAAGGAGATTTTTATGATAGTGTAGTGGTTGGTTTAGATTTAAATTCGGGAGAAAAGGAAATTATGCTAGGAGAAGTTTTTGAAAATGGAAGTGTATTAAATGATGTCTATTCAGGAGCTGAAATAGAAGTTAAAGATGGAAAAGTAGTGATTGATTCACCTTTTGCAATTGTATTATTAGAAAGAAAGTAAAAATGAAAAGTATTAAAAGTCTTTTAATTGTTTTAATCAGTTTTTCGGTTGCTTGTAATTCGGTATCCGAAAATAAAATTGAAGTTGTTTCTCCTGATGGAAACATTCAAATCAATTTTGAGTTAACTATTGAAGGTGTTCCAACCTATACAGTTTCTCATAAAAAAAGTGAGGTTATTAAATCTTCAAAATTAGGTTTTGATTTTGAAAATGCAGTTGCATTATCAGCTAATTTTAAAATTATAAATACCACAAATTCAAGTTTTAATGAAACTTGGCAAATGCCTTGGGGAGAGCAAATTGATGTTGTTAACAATTATAATGAGTTAAAAGTTGAACTGCAGGAAACTTCAGATTTAAAAAGAAAATTAAACATTGTTTTTAGAGCGTTTGATGATGGAGTTGGGTTTAGATATGAATTTCCTGAGCAAGAAAATCTTTCAGAAGCATTAATTACTGAAGAAAATACAGAGTTTAATTTAACTGGAAACCATAAAGTTTGGTGGATTCCTGGCGATTGGGATATTTATGAGCACTTATATAATACAACAATGTTTTCTGAAATTGATGCTTTGCAATATGTAGGTCACGATAATTTAGCACAAACTTACATACCAAATAATGCTGTAAATACACCAGTAACAATGAGAACTAAAAGTGGCTTGAATTTAAGTTTTCACGAAGCAAGTTTAATAGATTATTCTGGAATGACCCTGCAAGTAGATACTGAAAATAATACAATGAAAAGTGTTTTAGTTGGTTCAGAAAATACTTCCTATAAAGTAAAACAAACTGTTCCATTCAATACACCTTGGCGAACCATTCAAATTACTGAAAAAGCTGGGGATTTAATTGAATCTAGGTTAATTGTAAATCTAAATGAACCTAATAAATTAGGTGATGTATCGTGGTTTAGACCAACAAAATATACTGGTATTTGGTGGGAAATGCATTTAGGAAAATCTACTTGGGATATGGCTTCAGGAAAACACGGAGCAACTACAGAAAACGCAAAAGCATTTGTAGACTTTTCAGCAAAAAATAATATTGGAGCGGTTTTAGTAGAGGGTTGGAATACTGGTTGGGAACATTGGATTGGTTTTGAAGATAGAGAAGGTGTTTTTGATTTTGTAACTCCATATCCGGATTATGATTTAAAGGAAGTAGTTCGATACGGAAAAGAAAAAGGAGTGGAAATTATTATGCATCACGAAACATCAGCTGCAACCCAAACTTATGAAAAACAACAAGATACTGCTTACGCTTTAATGCAAAGTCTAGGAATTCACGCTGTAAAAACGGGTTATGTTGGAAAAATTTTACCAAAAGGAGAATATCATCACGGTCAGTATATGGTAAACCAGTACAACAATGCAGTTATTAAAGCAGCAAAGTACCAAGTTGCCATAAATGCACACGAACCCATAAAAGCAACTGGTTTACGTAGAACATATCCAAATACAATTTCTAGAGAAGGTTTAAGGGGGCAAGAATTTAACGCTTGGGCATCTGATGGAGGAAATCCACCAGAGCATTTGCCAATTGTAGCATTTACAAGAATGTTGGCTGGTCCAATAGATTATACTCCAGGTATTTTCGATATTAAATTCGACAAGTGGAAAAAAGACAATCAGGTAAATACTACGATTGCTCAACAACTAGCATTGTATGTAGTTATATACAGTCCAGTTCAAATGGCGGCAGATTTAATTGAAAATTATGAAGGTAATCCTGCGCTGCAGTTTGTAACAGACGTTGGAGTAGATTGGCAACAAACAGAAGTTCTAAATGGAGAAATAGGAGATTTTGTGACTATTGCTCGTAAGGAAAGAAATTCAGAAAATTGGTTTGTTGGTGGAATTACAGACGAAAATTCAAGAGCTATTGAGATTGATTTTAGCTTTTTAAATGATGAAGATGTTTATTCCGCAACTATTTATGAAGATGGAAAAGATGCTCATTGGGATAATAATCCAACTTCAATTAATATTAGAAAATTAGAAATTTCAATGAAATCAAAAGAGACTGTACAACTAGCTCCAGGTGGAGGTTTTGCAATTAGCTTGATTAAAAAATAATTTAATATGAAAAAAAAAATAATAGGATTTTTTGCAGGTCTATTTATTATTTTAGCGGCTTGTAATCAAGAAAAAAAGGAAGTTCAACAGAGTATGGAAATTAAAAAAAATCACAAAGAGGTTGTTTATCAGGTTTTTACTCGTTTGTTTGGAAATACAAACACAACTAACAAGCCTTGGGGAACTATAGAGGAGAATGGTGTTGGAAAGTTTAGTGATTTTACCGAGAAAGCACTTCAAGAAATTAAAGATTTAGGCGTTACATATATTTGGTATACTGGTGTTCCTCATCATGATGTTATTAGAGACTACACTGAATTTGAAATTTCCAATGACGATCCAGATATTGTTAAAGGTAGAGCTGGTTCACCTTATGCAGTGAAAGATTACTATAATGTAAATCCAGATTTAGCCGAAAATCCAGCAAATAGGCTACAAGAATTTGAAGCATTAATTGAGCGTACCCATAAAGCTGGTTTAAAATTAATTATTGATATTGTTCCTAATCACGTTGCTCGCAATTATGAAGGGAAATCTACTCCAAAAGGAGCTGAAGCTTTTGGCGCAACAGATGATAAAACGGTGCAGTATCAAGTAGATAATAATTTTTATTACAATCCAGGTGAAGCATTTCAAGTTCCAGAATGGAGAGATGGTTATTTACCTTTAGGGGGTGAAAACCATCCTTTAGCAAATGGAACGTTTAATGAAAATCCAGCAAAATGGACAGGAAACGGTTCTCGTTTATCGCAACCAAATATAAATGATTGGTATGAAACAGTTAAAATAAATTATGGAGTTAGTCCTGATGGTCGTAAAGATTTTGATGAATTACCAGAAGGTTTTGATAATGAAAATTATAAAACTCATTTTGAATTTTGGAAAGATAAAAAAGTACCAAGTTCATGGGTAAAATTTAAAGATATTGCCTTGTATTGGACTGCAAAAGGTGTGGATGGATTTAGATATGATATGGCAGAAATGGTCCCTGTTGAATTTTGGAGTTATATGAATGCTTCTATAAAAATGCAAAACCCAGATGCATTTTTATTGGCAGAAGTTTATAATCCAGATATGTACCGAGATTATATTCGTAAAGGAAAAATGGATTATTTATATGATAAAGTTGCTTTATACGATACTATAAAACATATTATGAAAGGTCATGGATGGACAGATCATATTATTGGAATTCAAAAGTATAAAGCTGACATAGAGCATAATATGTTGCATTTTTTAGAAAATCATGATGAGCAACGGATTGCAAGTCCAGATTTTGCTGGGTCTGCGGAAAAAGGAAAACCAGCCATGGTAGTTTCTGCAACTATTAGTACTTCTCCAACCATGATTTATTTTGGACAAGAAGTTGGGGAGCCAGGAGCTGAAAATGCAGGTTTTGGATCGCCAACCAGAACTTCAATATTTGATTATGTAGGCGTTCCAACACATCAACGTTGGATGAACGATGGGAAATTTGATGGAGGAGAATCAACTATAGATGAAAGTGAATTAAGAGATTTTTATAAACGTTTATTAAACTTTACTATTAAAAGTGAGGCGTTAATGGGAGAATATAAAGAAATTCATAGCTATAATAGAGAAAAGGTAAACAATTATACTAGAAAGTTATTCTCATTTGTTAGATGGACCAAAAATGAGAAATTATTGATAATTTCAAATTTTGATTCTTTAGTAAATTACGATTTAGATCTTCAAATTCCTTCAGAAGTAATAGCTTCTTGGCAATTAAATGATGGTACTTATTTATTAGAAGATCAACTATATAATAAAACTAGTGCTAAATTAATTGTTAAAGATGGTATTGGTTTTACCAATATTAAACTTTCAACTCTAGAATCTTTTATTTTTAAATTAAAGGAATAGAAGTAAAAAAACTTTAAAAAAAGAATTAAAAAAGAGGAATTTAACCATTTAAATTCCTCTTTTTTTGACATAAAAAGTAAAAATCATTTTTTTAATAAAAAAAATATTTTTTATACTGTTGGAGTTTTAAAAATATTTTGATTATTTTTACTGTAAATAACTGAAATATAGATTTCTAATGTATTTTAATCAACCTCGAAAAATCGAGGTTTTATATCTTTATAGAGCGAAATCGTTTTAGTGAAAATCTGGCTGTTTTATAGGATAAATTTCCTTTACAAAGTACCTTTGAATTATTAATTTTAACCTATGAATGAACCTATAAATAAGATAGCTGTTTTAACTTCTGGAGGTGATGCTCCAGGGATGAATGCAGCAATACGAGCAGTTGTTAGAGCTTGTACATATTACAGAGTAGATTGTATTGGTGTCTATAGAGGATACCAAGGATTAATTGAAGGAGATTTTAAAGAACTTTCGGCAAGACATGTAAGTAATATTATAAATAAAGGAGGAACTATTTTAAAGTCAGCACGTTCCAAAGAATTTATGACTGAAGAGGGAAGGGAAAAAGCGTATGAAAATTTAAAGAAAGAAGGAATTGGAGCTTTAGTGATTATTGGTGGTGATGGAACTTTTACTGGAGGTTTAAAATTTATTCAAGAATATAATTTTCCAATTATTGGTATACCAGGAACTATAGATAATGATATCTATGGGACAGATAGAACGATTGGTTATGACACAGCATTGAATACTGTTGTAGAAGTAATTGACAAAATTAGGGATACAGCTAGTTCCCATAATAGACTGTTTTTTATAGAAGTTATGGGTCGAGATGCTGGTTTTATTGCTTTAAACTCTGGAATTGGTGCAGGCGCAGAAGAAATTTTGATACCTGAAAAGGATTTAGGATTAGACAGATTAGTTGATTCTCTTAAAGCAAGTAGAGAAAGGGGAAAAACATCAAGTATTGTTGTGGTTTCAGAAGGTGATAAAATTGGAAAAAATGTATTTGAATTAGGGGATCATATCAAAGAAATTTTTCCTGATTATGATATTAGAGTATCGGTTTTAGGACATATGCAACGTGGAGGATCACCAAGTTGTTCAGATAGGGTACTTGCTAGTAGATTAGGTGTTGCCGCGGTAGAGTATCTATTGGATAGATCTTCTGGGGTTATGGTGGGAATTACAAATAATCAAGTAACCACTGTCGGTCTTAATAAGGCAATTAAAATGAACAATGATATAGATAAAGAATTATTAAAAGTAGCTGAAATAACTTCAGTATAAATTTAGATTAATAGATAAAAACAATAAAAAATGTCAACAATTAAAATTGGAATTAACGGATTTGGTAGAATTGGTAGAATTGCATTCAGAGTTGCAATGGAAAGACCAAGCATTGAAGTAGTAGGTATTAACGATTTATTAGATGTAGATCATCTAGCGTACTTATTGAAATATGATTCAGTACACGGAAAATTTAACGGAACTGTTGAAGTGAAAAACGGAAACTTAGTTGTAAATGGGAAAGAAATAAGAATTACAGCTGAGCGTAACCCAGAGGATTTAAAATGGGATGCGGTAAATGCTGAAATTGTTTTAGATTGTACAGGAATTTTTACAACTTTAGAAGGAGCGGGAAAACATATTACTGCAGGAGCTAAAAAAGTTGCAATATCTGCACCTTCGGCTGATGCACCAATGTTTGTTATGGGTGTAAACCATAAAGAAATTACTGGAGCAAATACAATTGTATCTAACGCATCTTGTACAACAAACTGTTTAGCACCAATTGCTAAAGTTATAAATGATAATTTTGGAATTGTTGAAGGATTAATGACTACTGTTCACGCAACAACAGCCACTCAATTAACTGTTGATGGACCTTCAAGAAAAGATTGGAGAGGTGGTAGAAGTGCATTAACTAACATTATACCTTCTTCAACAGGAGCTGCAAAAGCTGTTGGAAAAGTTATTCCTGAATTAAACGGAAAATTAACAGGTATGGCCTTTAGAGTGCCAACTGCTGATGTTTCTGTTGTAGATTTAACGGTTAGAACTAAAGTTGGAGCTTCATTTGATGCTGTTAAAGCAGCAATTAAAAAAGCTTCAGAAAATGAAATGTTAGGTGTTTTAGGTTATACTGATGAAGCTGTAGTTTCTCAAGATTTCGTTTCTGAACCAAGAACAAGTGTTTTTGATGCTGAAGCAAGTATTGCACTAAGTGACAATTTCTTTAAATTAGTTTCTTGGTATGATAATGAATTTGGTTATTCAACTAAATTAGTTGATTTAGCTACTTACATTGCAAACGTAAAATAATTTTAAGCTTAAATAAAAAATGATTCTAATAGCAGACGGAGGCTCTACAAAAGCAGATTGGATATGTTTAGATACATCTGGAAATCAGGTTTTCAAAACTAGAACCAATGGATTAAATCCTGAAATTTTAAACGCCGAAGCTGTATTGGCTAGATTGCAAGAAAATAAGGATTTATTAAATTGTAAAGACCAAGTAGCTGAAGTTTATTTCTACGGTGCCGGTTGCGGAACTGAAAGAATGACACTACTATTAAAGTCTATATTTGAATCATTTTTTACAAATGCAAAAGTTGATGTGAAAGAAGATACTTTTGCAGCTGTATATGCTGTCACAACTCAACCAGGAATTGTTTGTATTTTAGGTACAGGATCTAATAGTAGCTATTTTGATGGTAAAAATGTTGAAACTAGAGTAGCATCTTTAGGTTATATATTAATGGATGAAGCTAGTGGTAATTATTTTGGAAAAAAATTAATTCAAGATTATTATTATGGAAAAATGCCAAAGAAAGAAGCAAAACTTTTTGAAGAACAATATAATTTGGAAGCTGATACAATAAAAAGAAATATTTATAAAGAAGAAAATCCAAATGCTTATTTAGCAACATTTGCTGAGTTTTTATTAAGAAATGAGCGAACAGCTTACTTTAATAAAATACTAAGAGCAGGTATTGTTGAGTTCTTTAAAAATAGAGTTTTAACCTATAAAGAATGTGAAGAAGTTCCAGTCCATTTTGTTGGATCAATTGCATTTTTTGGCAAAGACATTATAGAAGATGTTGCTAATTATTACAGAATTGTTTTAGGTAAAGTAATAAGAAGACCAATAGATGGACTTATTGAATACCACCAAGAAAAACTAAAATTAAAACAAATCTAAGATTCTCTCTAAAGCCATTCCACGAGAGCCTTTAATTAAAAGGGTTGAATTATTAAACTCTAAATCTGTATTCGAAGATTTAAAATCTTCAAAACTGGCATATTTAAAAGCATTTTTTACATTTGTTGTAGAGAATGCTTTTCCAATTAAATAGACCTTATCAAAATTTAATGATGTCGCAAATTCAGCAATTTTTTGATGCTCAGCTCCTCTGTTTTCACCCAATTCGAACATATCTCCCAAAATCAATATTTTTGTAACATCTTTTAATTGATGAAAGTTTTCCAAAGCTGCGAACATACTACTTGGGTTGGCGTTATAAGCATCTAAAACAATTCTATTTGTTCCTTTTTCAATTATTTGAGAGCGGTTATTTGTTGGTGTATAATTTTCAATTCCTTCTTTAATTTTATCTTGTGGAATATCAAAATAGTTACCAATTGCTATGGCAGCTGCAATATTGTTAAAATTATATTTACCAATCAGTTTGCTTGTAATTTCTAAACCTTTAAAACTAATTTTCACAAATGGATTTGCTTCAATAAATTTTATTTCTTGTTCGTTAAAACTAATAATGTTAATTCCTTCAGATTGTTTAATTTGAATTGGGTCATCTGTATTTACAAAGGCAATTCCATTATTGGTCCTTAAAAAATTATACAGCTCAGATTTTCCTTTTATAACACCTTCAATACTTCCGAAACCTTCTAAATGAGCTTTACCGAAATTTGTAATATAACCGAAATTTGGCTCAGCAATTTTGCATAAAAAATCAATTTCATATAAATGATTAGCTCCCATTTCAATAATGCCAATTTCAGTTTCAGGTGTCATTGAGAGTAGGGTTAATGGAACTCCAATATGATTATTTAAATTACCTATTGTTGCAGTTGTTTTGAATTTTTTTGAAAGAACGGCATTAATAAGCTCTTTCGTGGTTGTTTTACCATTACTTCCAGTTAATGATAATATCGGAAGGTTCAATTTTTTTCTGTGATAATTTGCTAGGTTTTGCAGAGTTGTTAAAACATTTTTAACCAATATTGTATTTAGTTCATTATGGTATTCGATTTCATCAACTATAGCATAAGAGGCTCCCGTTTGCAAAGCATTTTCAGCGAATTTGTTTCCATTAAAATTTTCGCCTTTTAAAGCAAAAAAGATACTTCCTTTTCTAATTTTTCTTGTATCCGTATCTACTATATAATTTTCAGAATACAGTTTATAAAGTTGTTTAAGGTCTGCTGTCATGTTATAAATATAAAAAAAACCTCATTGAAAATTTCAATGAGGTTCGTAATTTATTTTTTATTGTTTTTAATACCTGATTTTTGTTGTTGTCGGTGTTCTTCTTTTATAAGTCATTGGTCCAATTCTATCAGTAACACATCTAAATCCAATATAATTAGTTGCCATATATTCAGGTAAATACCTTCTTTGAGATGGATCTAGCCAATATTCTCTATCTTTCCAAGAACCTCCTTTGTAAACACGAGCTTTATCACTAATTAGTGTAGTTCTTTTTTCCGTATCATATTGTTGCATAATAAAACCGCTTTCACCAATTTCTCTTGGTTTTACCGGTGAATTATACATTCGAGGTTTAGTCTCTAATTCATCTTCTTCTTTAGCATAAAATTTTGTAGATGCCAAATCACCATCTTTTGCATCAACATTATATGCCTTATCATAATTATTTCGCATATAGGCATCACGTTTTGTAATTGCAGTATATTTTATACTACCAGGTAATGCTGTTGGAACTATTTGACCGTTGTCTAAGGTATCGTATCTTACAGAAAAATTATCGGCAATAACAACCTTCCCTTCAGCATCAATCAATTTTTTAGTAAATATGTTTCCTCTAAAATAATTAAAATCATTTGCATCATTGTCAATAATAGGCCTATAAACATCGGAAACCCATTCGGCAACATTACCTGACATATCATATAAACCGAAGGCATTTGGTTCATACGATTTTACTTCAATGGTAATATCAGCACCGTCATTACTCCAACCAGGTACACCACTATAATCTCCTTTTCCTTGTTTAAAGTTAGCAAGTTGATCACCCATATATCGCTTCGTTTTATTTCTTGTGTACTTACCACTCCAAGCATATTTTTTTCTTCCTCTAATATTGTTATACTCTCTTCCTTCAACAACTGCTTTTGCAGCATACTCCCATTCTACTTCCGTTGGTAGTCTAAATTTAGCAGATAAAATTCCATCAGAAACCTTTACGTGCCTTCCGGAAAAATCACCTCGTTTAGGTTTAAGATCTCCTTTTTTATGTTTTGTTGGAATTCCTTTTTTGTAAATTGTAGAATCTCCATCAAACAGAGCAGTTGGGTTTATAATATAAGTTTCAGTATCAAAATGATTTTTACCTTCAACTTCTAGCGAATCTAATTCAAATAATGGTTTTAAAATTCCTTTATCCATTAATATTTTTTCATTAACCCTATTTGTTCTCCATTTACAATATTGGTTTGCCTGTACCCAGCTAACTCCTATTACAGGATAGTCTGCATAGCCAGGATGTCTGAGATAATTTTCTGTTAATAATTCATTGTAGCCCAAAACATCTCTCCAGACTAAAGTGTCTGGAACAGCAGATTGATAAATATGTTCGTAGTTTAAATTATTTGGAGGAAAAACTTTTTCCATCCAATCTAAGTAAAATAAATATTCGGAGTTAGTAACTTCAGTCTCATCCATATAAAAAGAATGAACTTGTTGTTTTACAGGTGTTGTATTCCAGTCAAATAGCACATCATCTTGAATTTGTCCCATAGTAAAAGAACCACCTTCAACTAATACCATTCCGGGAGGAGCTTCTTGCCCTTTGTATCCTTTTTTTGAATCATAATTTCCAACACTACTTCTTTCTGATTTATTCCATCCAGTAAGAGAAACTTTTTTTCGAGGATTTCTGTTATGGCAACTTACAAATGATATTATTAATATAAATAGAAATAATACCTTTGAAATTCTTTTAATATTATCAAAGTTCATATTAAACTTATTAGGGTTTTAAGAGTTGCAATTTACATTAAAATAATTTTTTTACAACAAAATAATTAATTATGTTTTTTTCTAACGATTGTTTTTGTTCTTTATTATATGTATTGTTGTATAAATTTTAGAAATAATCCCAAAAATATAACGTTTTTGATATAATGAATCAATTTCGAAAAATAATTATTTTACTTTTATTTGTTGTCGGAAATATAATTTTTGCTCAGCAAAATAAAATAAAATCTTTTAAATTGGACTGGCAAGATAATGTTGAATTTGTTATAAATAATAGACTTTCAGTTAATACAAGTTTAATAAAAGATAATTTTTTAGATGAAAATTTAAACCCAATTTTTAATACTAGTTGGCAAGTAGGTTCAAACATTAAATTAGTTGAATTTTCAATTAAAAATGTGGTTTTTGAAAATATTGAAAGTAATGATTTTTATAATCCAAACTTTATCGAAGACGAAATTTCTGCAGTTTTTAATATTGTAAACGCTAAGAATAATTCTTTAGCGGTATTAAATTTAAGTCCAATTGTAAAAGTTGATAATCATTTTAAAAGAATTGTTTCATTTGATTTAGCGTATTCAATTACAAGTTCAGATAAAAAAACTGTAAAAAGTAGTACAATTAAAAATTCTGTATTAGCTTCAGGTAATTGGTATAAATTTTCAATAAACAAAACTGGAGTATATAAAATAGATAAAGATTTTTTAAAAGATTTAGGAGTGAATGTAAATTCCATAAATCCAAAAAACATTGGTATTTATGGTAATGGAGGTGCAATGCTTCCGTTAAAAAATAGTGATTTCCGGTTTGATGGTTTACAAGAAAATGCAATTTTTGTAAGTGGTGAGAATGATAATAGTTTTGGCAATGATGATTATATTTTGTTCTATGCTCAAGGTCCTCATTCTTGGAATTATAATTTAAATGCACAATTAACTAATATAAATCATCAATTTAATATTTTTTCAGACGAATCTTTTTACTTTTTATTTATTGGGGATTCTGAAGGTAAAAGGATTTCAGCACAAACTCCTGTTATTGGTTCAAGTAATTCAATTATAACAAACTTTGATGATTTTACTTTTTATGAAAAGGATGAGGTAAATTTGTTTGCAGTTGGTCAGCAGTGGTTTGGAGATGCTTTTAATATTCAAAATGTAAGAAATTATACAATTCCTTTTGATGAAATTGATGAATCAGAGGATATTTTGATAAGAGTTCGAGGAGTTACAGAATCATCGTTATCATCCAGTATGGCTGTTAAAGCCAACAATCAAAATCTGTTTGAAATAACTTTTGGTGCAGTTGGAGGTTTAACTGAAGCAATTGCGAACGAAAACTATGGAAATAGTAGTATTTCGGGTAACGAAATTGATGTTGAGATTACTTTTAACAATAACGGAAATCCTAGTGCAAAAGCCTATTTAGATTATATTGAAGTTTTAGGGAAAAGAAAGTTAATTGCAAAAAATAAACAGTTTTTATTTAGAGATTTTGATGCTTTTAATTCAAACGGAATAAGTGAGTTTTCAATTGAAAACGGGTCTGATGTAAAATGGATTTGGGATATAACGAACCCATTAAGTCCTAAAATAGTTGAAAATCAATCTTCAAATTCAAATTTTAAATTTAAAGTAAATGGAGGTGAAATATCAGAATTTATTTTAATTCCAGAAAATGATTATTTTACCCCGAAATTATTAGAAGTAAGTACCGTTGATAATCAGAACTTACATAGTTTAGAAAATATAGATTATATAATTGTTACCCAAGATTTTTTAGTAAATCAGGCACAACGTTTGGCCGATTATCACAATACTAATTCTGGTTTAGTAACAAAAGTTATTCGTTTAGATCAAATTTATAATGAGTTTTCTTCAGGCTCTCCAGACTTAACTGCAATTAGAGATTTTGCAAAGCATTTATATGATAATGCAACCATAAAAAAGCTTAAATATGTTTGCTTATTTGGTGATGCTTCCTATGATTATAAAGACAGAATTGAAGGTAACAACAATATTGTACCCGTTTTTGAAGCTTATAACAGTTTTAATTTAGCCTCGTCATATGTTACAGATGATTTTTATGGAATGATGGATGAAAATGAAGGCGAATTAAACTCTTTTGAAAGACAAGATATTGCGACAGGAAGAATACCTGTTTCAGATATAATTCAGGCGGAGCAGGTTGTAAATAAATTACTAGATTATTATAGTGAGGCATCATTTGGAGATTGGCGTAACAAAGTAACTTTAATTGCAGATGACGTAGATAGAGATGGAGAGGAGATTCTACAATCAAATATGGAAAAAATTGCGGTTTCTATTTTTGAAAATAAGCCAGTTTTTAATTTAAAAAAAATTTATTTAGATGCATATGCTCAAGAATCTTCTGCTTCTGGGAAGAGATATCCAACGGTTAATTTAGATATAATTAATCAAGTTGACAAGGGAACTTTAATGGTAGATTATTTTGGACATGGAGGTGAAGATGGTTGGTCTGGTGAAGGAGTTTTTCGTTTACCTGAAATTCAAAGTTTAAAAAACCAACATAAGTTACCTTTATTTATTACTGTTACTTGTGAGTTTTCAAGATTCGATAATCCCTTGAGAAAAACTGCAGGAGAATTTTTGTTTTGGAAAGAAGACTATGGAGCAAGTACACTAATCTCAACAACGAGAGAAATTTATATAAGTGTTGGTCAAGCATTAAATGAACAACTAGTGCGGCCGCTTTTAAGTTTTAATGGTGAAGATTTATCCATTGCAGAAGCATTAATGTCTGTAAAAAATAAATTTTCAACAACTCAACGTTTTTTTATTTTCAATTTTGGTGATCCAGCAATGCATTTAAGTGTGCCAAAACCTGCAGCCAAATTAATAAAAATGAATGATAAAGACATTTCTCAGTCTTTAGATACAATAAAAGCACTGTCTTATGTTAAATTTGAAGGAGATGTTGTGGATATTAATAACAATTTATTGAATGATTTTAATGGAGAAATAGATATAACTGTTTTTGATAAGCCAATTAACAAAGCGACATTAGATAACGATAATCAAAATATTGTAATGCAATTTGATGTAATTGATAGCAAAATATTTACGGGTAGATCAAAAGTAGAAAACGGGAAGTTTTCATTCGATTTTGTTGCTCCAAAAGATTTAAAAGTGGCTTATGGAAAAGGAAAACTTAGTTTTTATGCAACAAATAAATTAATTGATAAAGCTGGCTATAGTTTTGACGTCACCATTGGGGGAATTAATACTGAAGCTCCTGAGGATAATACGGGTCCAATAGTTCAGTTATATATGAATGATTTGAATTTTATTGATGGAGGAAGAACTGACAGTTCACCTATGTTTATAGCTGTTTTAGAAGATGAAAACGGTATTAACACTTCAATTACTGCAGTAGATCATGATATAGTTGCAATTTTAGATAACGATCAAGCTAATCCTATTATTTTAAATGATTATTATCAAACAGATTTAAACGATTACAAAAAGGGAAAATTGAATTATCCTTTAAGAGATCTTTCACCCGGTTTACATGCACTTACTTTAAAAGTTTGGGACACCTACAATAATCTAACAGAATCAACGTTTTCTTTTTTTGTAGAGGATACTTCGGATTTAGTTTTGAACAATGTATTAAATTATCCAAATCCGTTTGTTAATTACACAGAGTTTTGGTTTAATCATAACAAACCCAATGAATTACTAAATGTTCAAGTACAAATTTTTACTATTTCGGGTAAATTAGTTAAAACATTAAATGAAACCGTTCAAACTGAAGGAGATTTGTGTAGAACTATAGTTTGGAATGGATTAGACGATTTTGGATCAAAAATAGGAAAAGGAGTTTATGTTTATAAGTTGAAAGTAAAATCAATTAATTCAAATACTTCAGCTCAAAAAATTGAAAAATTAGTAATTTTGCAATAAGAATTTAATTCAGTTATTAAATTAATCATTAATGAGAAAAATAATTATAGTTACCCTAGCTGTTTTATTTGCAGTTTCAAATACTAAGGCTCAAGAAGTTCCTAATCCAATAACAACAGCAGCACCATTTCTATTAATTGCTCCAGATGCTAGAGCAGGAGGTATGGGAGATATTGGAGTAGCAACATCTCCGGATGCTAATTCACAACATTGGAATGCATCTAAATATGCATTTATTAAATCTCAATTTTCATTAGGGATAATTTATACTCCATGGCTAAGAGAACTCACAAATGATGTTTTCTTAGGAGGTTTTACCTTTGCAAATAGAATTGATGAAAGAAGTGCATGGGCAGCGAGTTTAAAATATTTTAATTTAGGTCAAATTGATTTAACGGATATTAATGGAGCTCCTGAAGGAACTGAAAAGTTAAATGAATTTTCTGTTGATGGATCTTACTCTATAAAATTAAGTGAAACATACTCAATGGGTGTTACTTTGCGCTACATAAGATCCGATTTAGGAATAGAGTCTGCAAATTCAACAATAAATCCTGTAAACTCTTTTGCAGTAGATATTTCTGGTTATTTTCAATCTGATGAAAATAATTATGGAGATTTTAATGGAGTTTGGAGAGGTGGATATAATGTTTCAAATATTGGTCCTAAAGTTTCATATTCTGATGATGGTCAAGACAATTTCATTCCAACTAACTTAAAATTAGGTGGCGGTTTCGATTTTATTTTAGATAATTATAATAAAGTAAGTTTAAATCTTGAATTTAATAAACTATTAGTGCCAACACCAAGTGTTTCAGATGATGGTGAACCACCTTATTTACAAGATGATGTAAGTTTTTTTAGCGGGATATTTAAATCCTTTAACGATGCGCCGAACGGTTTTAGCGAAGAACTTAAGGAGTTTACTTGGGCATTTGGAGCTGAATATATGTACGACAATTCTTTTGCAATTAGAGCAGGTTATTTTAATGAAAGTGATTTAAAAGGAGCCAGAAAATATTTTACAATTGGCTCAGGTTTTAACTTTAAAAGTTCAAAATTAGATATTTCGTATTTGTTTAATGCGTCAGACATTAATAACCCATTAGAAAATACACTAAGATTCTCCTTATCATTTGATTTTGGAGATATTTTTGAAGTTAATTAATAGCTAAACAGCACTAATTTAATGAAGAAAGTTGATTTAACAACTAGCATTACAGTTTATGATTCTATTGAAGAACTTCCAAACCAAGTTCAGGGGTTGATGCAAAAGGCTATTGATACAAAGAAAAATGCATATGCACCCTATTCAAAATTTAAAGTTGGAGCTTCTCTCTTATTAGATAACGGAGTAATAATTACTGGAAATAACCAAGAAAATGCAGCATATCCTTCGGGTATATGTGCAGAACGTGTTGCTGTTTGGAAGGCCTCATCTGATTATCCAAGTGTCAAAATTTTAAAACTTGCAATTTCAGCAAGTTCAAATTCCCAAATTTTAAAGGAACCGGTTGCGCCCTGTGGAGCTTGTAGACAAACTTTATCGGAATATGAATTAAAACAAAAAGATAAAGTTGAAGTTTATTTTATGGGTGAAGAAGGAAAAATTATTAAAACAAATTCTATTTCAGACTTGCTTCCCATAGCTTTTGATAAATCATTTCTCTAAAACTTTTATGAAAAGAGATATACAGAATAGAGAGGATATTTATTTATTAGTAAAAGTGTTTTATAAAAAATTAATGAATGATGATTTAATGCATCATTTTTTTGTGGATTTTGAGCAACCAGAGCATTTAGAAATGCATTTACAAACTTTAGTTGATTTTTGGGATAATATATTGTTTTTTTCAGGTGGGTATCGTAAAAATGCAATGGCTCCACACTTAAAATTACACCAAAAAAAACCATTTAAAACTGAACACTTTAATAGTTGGTTATCAATGTTTAATGCCTCAGTTAACGAGCTATTTGAAGGGGAGATGGCACACGTCGCAAAGTCTAGAGCACTATCGATAGCCACCGTAATGAAAATTAAAGTTTCAGAGTTGAATAATTAATACATTCTTAAATTTGATTACTAATTTTTTATAAAAAAATGAGATCAGTAATAACAGGAACGGGAAGCTATATACCAAGTATAACTAAAAAAAATTCAGACTTTTTAAATAGTAATTTTTTAAATGAAGATGGTAGTTCTTTTGGAAACGAAAATGCCGAGATTATTGAGAAGTTTAAAGCAATTACAGGTATAGATGAAAGGCGCTATGCCACAGACGATCAAGATTCTTCAGATTTAGGATATTTAGCTGCAAAAAAAGCAATAGAAGATGCAGGAATAAATAAAGAGGAGCTGGATTACATAATTTTAGCACATAATTTTGGAGATGTAAAAAGGGGAACTATTCAAAGTGATGTTTTACCAAGTTTAGCCTCACGAGTTAAATATAAATTAGGTATTAAAAACTCTGGTTGCGTAGCGTATGATATTCTTTTTGGTTGTCCAGGTTGGATTGAAGGAGTTATTCAAGCAGAAGCATTTATTAAAGCTGGAATTGCAAAAAAATGTTTGGTAATTGGGACAGAAACTCTTTCGCGTGTTGTTGATAAATTTGATAGAGATTCAATGATATTCGCTGATGGAGCAGGAGCTTGTGTTATTGAAGCAATTAAAACAAATACACAAGGTGTTTTAAGTCACGCAACTCAAACAGATACTCTAGAAGAATGTTTTTACTTGTATTTTGGGAAATCGTTTAATAAAAATGAAGATCCTGACGTAAGGTATATAAAAATGTTAGGTCGTAAAATTTATGAATATGGTTTAAACAAAGTTCCTTTAGCGATGAAAACAGCTTTGGATAAAAGTGGATTAGATATTTCAGAAGTTAAAAAAGTTTTTATTCATCAAGCTAATGAAAAAATGGATGAAGCTATAATTAAAAGGTTTTTCCGTTTGTATAAAACAAAAGTACCTAATGGTGTTATGCCAATGAGCATACATAAATTAGGGAATAGTTCAGTAGCAACTGTGCCAACTTTATTTGATATGGTTAAAAATGGTAAAATTGAAAATCAAGAAATTAATAAAGGGGACGTTGTTATTTTTGCTTCAGTTGGAGCAGGTATGAATATTAATGCTATAATTTATAGATGTTAAAATATAATTTAAGTAAAAAAAACCCTCAATAGAGGGCTTTTTTTATTCTAATACTTCAAGAATTACACTTCCCGTAGATCCGTTTGGCTCAGTAATATTTAAAAAAGTTGATAATGTTGGTGCAATATCTATTATTGGATAGTATTTATTTGAACTTCCTTGCTTAATGTTGTAACCATAAAAAATTAATGGCACATGTGTATCGTAGGCATAGCCAGATCCATGTGTTGTTCCAGTTTTTGAATATGAAATTGTTGAAGGGTTTGGTACAAATAAAATATCTCCAGATAATTTTTGATTGTATCCATTTTGAAGTGTTTGTAATATCCCTGAAGTAAAACTTGTAGTTTGTAAAGTATGAGCAGTTACAGTTTTATTAATATTCTTGAAAGCTAAAATTTCATCAGCAATTATTTGTGATACTTTATGAACATCAAGTTTTAATTCTTTTATTATTTCTTTATTTAAAAAAAATTGATAGTTAGATATATTTTCAACAATTTCAGTTGAATTAAAATTTTCTAAAGTAATGGCATTAACAAATTCTTTAAATTTATCATTATTAAAATAGCCGCCTGGAATTTTTAATGAATTTAAATAAGACGGGACTTGAACTGCAGCATGGTCAGCTGTTAAAAATAGAGTATAGTTATTTTGACCAACTTGGGTATCTAAAAAGTTTAAGAATCGCTCTAATTCTATATCTAATCTAATATAAGTATCTTCAAGTTCTTTTGCGTTTACACCAAATTGATGACCTACATAGTCAGTACTAGAATAACTAACAGCTAAAAAATCTGTAAAATCACCCTTTCCTAAATTTTCTCCTAAAATAGCAGCTTCAGCAAAATCCGTAGTTATTGAATTACCAGAAGGTATTGCTTTTAGCAAGCTATAATTACCGTTTAATTTTCGTAATTCAGTTAAGTTATAAGGAAATGTAGGTGTTTCTTTACCTTTGAATTTTCCTTCAAAATTGTTGTTGTCTGGTAATGTTTCTGTGTATGTTGAAATATTATAATATGTATTCCAAGTTTCATTTAAGTAGCTATTTGCCTTCCCAGAATTATTAAAATTAGATACCCAATTTGGCAATTCATTCATATAAAACGTACTAGTGATAAATTTACCCTCATCTCCACCTTCAAACCAATAAGCTGCATCTGCAGTATGACCTGCTGGCAAAATTGCTGATCTGTCTTTTATGGAAATACCGATAGTTTTACCTTGCATGTTTTGAGCTAATTTAAGTTGATCGGTAATTGAAGTGGTTAACATTCTATAAGGTGACTTTTTACCACCAGTTTTTGCTCCAACTGTTTCAAAATTAGAATCATCAACACAGTAAATAGATTTTTTTTCAACCTTATCGTACCAATTATTTGAGATAATTCCATGATTTACAGGTGTTGTTCCAGTATATATTGAAGTATGGCCAACAGCAGTATATGTTGGAATATAATTAAAATGTACATTTTTTAAATTATATCCATTATTCATTAAACGTTTAAATCCGCCATTACCATATTTGTTATAAAATCTAATTAAATAATCATATCTCATTTGATCAACAACAATTCCAACAACCAATTTTGGATTTTTTTGAACCGTGCTTTGATAAGTCTTAGTTGAAGTTTCAGGAGCAGGTGTTGCATTTGATTCAGCTTTTATTGCAATGCATTGTATCAAAGTAATACTTAAAAATAATAGTATGACAAGTTTTTTCATTTGAAATAATTTTATGTTTTCAAAATTAGTAATTTTTTATTTGCTCTTATGAATTTTATGTTACAAATAGATTAAACGTGGTATTATTTTAATATTTTAGCCAAAAATAAATTTACATGAATTATTTGGAGCATATTGGAAAGTATTTTATTATGCTGAAACAAGTTTTTAAAAAACCACAAAAATGGTCAGTTTTTAAAGAAACATTATTTAGAGAGATTGAAGATTTAGGTTTAAAGTCATTAGGGATAATAATGTTTATATCCTTTTTTGTAGGAGGTGTTGTTGCTATTCAAACAGCATTAAATGTAGATAGTCCTTTTATTCCTAAATATCTTATTGGCTTTGCAACTAAACGCTCGGTAATTTTAGAATTTGCACCTACTTTTATGAGTGTGATTTTGGCTGGTAAAGTAGGTTCCTATATATCATCAAGCATAGGAACTATGAGGGTTACAGAGCAAATTGATGCACTGGAAGTAATGGGAATTAATTCTTTAAATTATTTAGTATTACCTAAAATAATTGCAACCTTATTCTTTTATCCAATATTAATTATTTTAGCGATGTTTCTAGGTATTTATGGTGGTTATGTTGCTGGTTTATTAACTGGAAAATTTTTTAGTGAAGATTATATTTCTGGAATTCAATTAGATTTTAACCCTTATTTTATAAAATATGCACTT
>Ga0102814_10001001_pt1 | contig 20186 bp, 23 predicted proteins | sample ColrivemetaGS741_FD_79112 | JGI IMG/M metagenome (GOLD analysis project Ga0102814, IMG submission 79112) | Estuarine microbial communities from the Columbia River estuary - Flood tide ETM metaG S.741 | ecosystem: Environmental > Aquatic > Marine > Intertidal zone > Estuary | place: USA...
AAAAATCATAGGAGGAAACAATGAAAAAATTATTATTATTAGCATTAGTATTAACATTATCTTTTGCACTTACTGCATGTGGTGAAAAAGAAGAAGAAATGAAAGAAATTCCTGCTGAATTCGCAGAAATTAATGAAGTTGATGAGTTCTTATTTAGAGAAGGCGTACAATACGTTGACTTAAGAAACTTTGAAGACAAAATGGCTGCTGGATATATCGAAGGATTTGAAATGATTCCATTCTTTAACTATTTAGAGTATGAAAACATTTTAGTTAGAACTGACAAAAACTGGGAGTTCGCTGCTGAAGATATCGTAAATGAAGCTAAACTTAAAAACTTATTCGATATGGATAAAACAATTATCTTAATGTGTGGTTCTGGAACTAGAGCACAATTCGTTATGGATGCATTATTATCACTTGGATATACTGACGTTATTAACGCTGGTGGAATCGGTAGCTATACTGGTGAATTCAAAGTATTAGGTGATAACGTTTATAACTTAGACGTTTCTAAAAAAGGTCCTTATACTCCAGGTACTCATTATGCAATGGTAGGTGGATATTCAGCTGCTATTACAATTAATTCAACTGGAGCTATCGTTAACGTATGGTTAGACGCATTAAACTATGCTGATTTATTAGACGCTGATGGAAATCCTTATGCTGTTGATGCTGTAAAAGACGGTGTAAAAGAAACTATCACTGCTGCTAAACGTTCATTAGACTTTGATTCATATCCAATGAATAAAGATTTCGCTACTGGTGAAGTTAAGTTAAATGACGATGGAACTGCTAAATTAACTTGGTGGGAAATGGCTGACAAATTAGGTGAAGCTGTTGTTGCTGCACAAGGTTGGTCTGCAGACTGGGTTATTGATGCTTCTACTACTGGTGGACATGATTACTTTGGTGCTGATCAAGATGCTGTTGCTGGTGTAACTTTCGGAATCGAAAACTTTAAAGGTGCTGTTGAAGCTGCTTTAGAATTAGCAATGGGTAACTAATTAGGAAACTAATTAAAACAAAAACTTAAGAGAACTCAAATGAGTTCTCTTTTTTTTATGCAAATACAAAAAAAGGATTGCCATATTACCTGGCAATCCTTTTTTTAACTCCATTCTTAATCGATTAAAATAAAAAAAACACCTCCGAGGAGGTGTTTTAAATATTACATTTTGACTTTAACAAACTCACCAGATTCATCTGGATGTTCTGCTAGATAGTCTCTAATATCTTCTCTCATTTCCTGGTTACCAGGTTTACACTGAGATAGTCTTGATTCACCATTTAACACTGATTGAGCCATTGCTTTACAACCTGGGTTACCGCATAATCCGCAGTTCTGGTTAGGCAACATATCGACAACATCTTGTAATCTTGGATCTTCTTCAACATAAAGTGCAACTGCTGAGAACGATAAAGTTAATGCTAGTAGTACACTAAGTACGAAAGTGAATATTAGTACAATTAACCAAGGAGCCATTATACCATCCCTCCGAATCCTAGGAAGATCATCGCCATGATAAACGCTGTTATAAGCGCGATTGGGATACCTTGCCAGTTACGTTTAATAGGATAAGCATCCATTTCTTCTCTAATTGCAGAGAATAGGAAGATTACTATTGCATAACCAAGTGAAATACCAATTGCATACACTGTTACCATGAAGAATGTTGGATTTGTAAAGATACCATATTGTGGGAAGATATTCCCTTTATTAACTGTTACATCAATAGCTACACCAAGTACAGCACAGTTTGTAGTGATTAAAGGCAAGTAAACACCTAATGCACTATATAATGAAGCACTAAATTTCTTAATGAACATTTCAACTATTTGTACAAATGATGCGATAACTAAGATAAACACGATAGTAGATAAATATTCTAATTCATATTTAACTAATATAAATTCATATAATACATAAGCAATCATTGTTGATAAAGTGATTACAAATGTAACTGCCATACCCATTGACAATGCACTACTCTTTTTAGTAGATACACCTAGGAAAGGACATAAACCGTAGAACTGACTTAATACAACGTTATTAACGAAGATAGCCCCAAATGCGATTGCGATTAGTTCCAATTAAGCCACCTCCTTAAGTTCATTTCTCATTTTAATCTTATTAATTTGTGAAACTAAGATTCCGAATACTAAGAATGCACCAGCTGATTTAACTAAGATACTGATTTGGTAAGCTTCAGGTAAGATTTGTAATGATAAGTCTCCCCAAATTGTAATGCTTCCTGCACCAAGTAATTCTCTAAAGAATGCAATTAATGTAATCCCTAGTGTAAATCCAATTGCCATACCAAGTCCATCCATCATTGATTTTAATGGTCCGTTTTTCGAAGCAAATGCTTCTGCTCGACCTAAAATTAAACAGTTAACTACGATTAAGCTTAAGAATGTACCAAGCGTTACATATAAATCATTCACGTATAATTCCATAAACATTTCTAAGATTGTTACTAGTGATGCGATAACAACGATAAACATTGGAATACGTACTTCTTTAGGAACATAGTTTCTAATTAGTGATATTACAAGGTTTGATAATACTAATACAAATATTACCCCAGCACCCATTCCAAGTGCACTACTTACAGTTTTTGTAACTGCTAGTGTTGGACACATACCAAGGAATTGTACGAATGTTGGATTTTGTTTTAAAATACCATTTGTAAAGATACTTTTCATTGTTTGTTCTTTTCTAGCCATTATTCTGCACCCCCTACGTTTTCAGCAACATGATACGTTGCAACATTCGCTAATGATGAATTCATTCCACCAGTAGTTTCAGATACTCCAGCAACTGTATCGAATGGAGATGTTAAAATACTATCTATTTGAATTCCTTCAAATTGGTCTAACCAAGTTGAAGTTGTAAAATCGAATCCAGCAGAACCGTTATAATCTGGTGCATAATCCCATGATTCAGCACCTGAAACGATTTTTAAGTTAACTGTTAATCCAGTTAAATCAACGCTCCATACATATTTTAGAGTCGACCCAAATGCTCCACTTGCTTTAGCAAAGTAAACATAGCCAATTACTACATCTCCAGCATCTTTCGCTTCATAAATATTATAGATTCCATCATCTTGTGTCATATCAACATAAACTGATGTGAATGAAGCTGCTGCAGGATATGCTGCTTGTAATTTATCTAATGGTGCTTCTTCTAATACCGGAGCAACATTTAATACTTCATTGTTATGGAATTCGATTAGTGAAGCCATAGCAGCTTTTAATGCACCAGTTGTTACCGGAGCTCCTGAAGTACCTGCCATTGCATCGATGTTTCCATCAAGTGCATCTTGGAAAGTCATACCTTCGAATTGATCATCATAAGCTTCATCGCCAAATGTTGAACCATAACCAAGTGTATCTCCAGCTTCTAATACTCTTAATCCAATAATTTCATTGGTATTCAAATCAATACCAACGATGAATACGTTATTTGCATATGAGAAGTCTGTTAGGAATTCTAACGTATAAAGCATTGCTTCGTCCGCGTTAACTGTTTCAACTTTAGTAATCTTTGTACCAGTTAAATCGTAATCAGCTGTTACATCGGCAAATACTGCTCCTGCAACTGTAGCTTCTTCTCTTAATCTTGCTAGTCTTTCTTCAGGAGTTTCAAGTACAACACCTTGGAAGTTAACAGCATGGAATTCTTTTACATCTTGTAGCGAAGCTTTTAAACCAGCAAATGTGATTGTAGCACTCGCACCTGATATTGTATCAAAAGGTAATTCCATTGAAGCTTCAACTGTAAGTCCTAAGAATGCTTGCTTAACAGCGTCAACTTTAATTTTTCCACCTACATCAGTAGTTTCTGATTCAGATACAACTTCAAATCCTGTAATGTTTCCATCAAGGTCTAAAGCTAATAAATAGGTAACTGGTCCAGCATATCCACCATATGTAACTTCATAAATATACCCTTTACCCTCAATAACATTAACCTTAACGATATCATAATCCATAAAGTCATATGTTTCACTATCACAAGTTTTTCCTTCAGCTAATTCATCAGCACAGCTTCCAGAGAACCATGCATTAAGTGATGCTTGGTCTGTTCCTTCTACAAGTGTAGGAAGAACTCTATATTTTGCTTCATCTGCTTTTGCGTCTTTCATTGCTTGGATTTGTGGTTCAGTAAATTCATGAACTGCAAATACAATTAAACTAAGACCTACAACTGTAAGTGATAAAGCGAATAATACTTTTAAATGTTTCATTAACTTACACCTCCTAAATCAATAAGGTGGTTTTGCAAGATGAATCCAATAACCACTCCCGCAAATATTACAAATACAAATAATGCGATTGAAGTTTTAATAAACGTTTCTTTTGTTGATCTTTTAACTGTTCTATTTAGATATGGAGTAAGCATATTACCAAGTAAGATAGAGAAGAATAGTCCTTCAATATTTGTACCAAGTATTCTTACCATCATCATTACAACACCAACGATTACAGCATAAATCATTTTAGTTTCTCTACTTGTTGGACTAGACACAGGTTCACTAACTAAGAATGTAGCAGCAAATAATGTTAATCCTAACACTAAGTTTAAGATAATAAATGGTATTCCCCAACCAGTAATAATTCCAACAATTCCTGAAATTAATACTACTGTTAATAAGAAAGTTCCAGATATTCTAATATCAATTACTTTCGTAACCAGTAAGTAAATAAATACTATTGCAAGTAAGATAACACTAGTTGAACCAATAGCTATTGCTTCATAATTACCAATAAGTAATTGCCAAATATCATCTAATTGCATTGTTCCACCATTTGTCATTACATCGTTTAATTTTACAAGTGGTGAATCAGCACTAGGTTTTAAAGCATCTGCGAATGATAACTTAGCAAACAATACCCCAACTAAAGCTGGGTTGAAAATATAAAATCCGTAACCACCATATACAAGTTTACCAGCGTAAACACCAACAAACACTGCAAGTAACAGTACGTAAATCGGCGTTATAGTTGGTAACAATAAAGCGATTAACAATCCTATACTAATTGGTTCTATGTAAGCACCATATACTTTGAATTTTTCTAGTGTTCCTTCGAAGTAAGAATATGCTACTTCGATAAATACTGAGAATAACGCACCAATAACAAGCATTAACAATACTTTTAATCCGTTTTCAACACTAGTTGTTCCTTCTTGTGCAGTTGTAATAAATTTAATAATAACTGCTGCGATTGAAACAGCGATTATTGCGAAGTGTAAGTTTAATGATCTTTTGTAAGTTCTTTGCGAGTTTTGAACTACAGGAGGTTTATTAGCTACAAATTTCATATTAACCACCTATCCGACACGACGTTTAGCACGTCGTACCCATTCCATAACATTAATTTTAGAAGGGCAAACATATGTACACAATCCACATTCAGTACATAAAGCCGTTTCTAAATCTACGATTCTCGCATTTACACTTCTTAATTCTGCATCCATAATGTTTTGTGGTAAGATCCCTGCTGGGCAAACATCATTACAATCTCCACATTTAATACATACATCTTCAGCAACACTTCTATATTCAGCAACTCTAACAGATTCTACATTTTTAGTAATTGCAAAATCATCAGTTGCTACTTGAATACCTGTAAGGAAACTACCAACATGAACTTCCATAAGTTCAACATCGTTGTATCCACCTAAATCTTCTACTAAGTCAGATAACAATGTTCCAACCTTTACATTGTATATACAATTACTTTTTAGCCCATCACCAGTTAATGCTAATTGTCTATTAACAGGAGCTTGTCCTAATCTAACTGCATCATAAATCATTTTAGCTGCTCCAACAGATGTAAATAAAACGCCATTTTCTAATACATTTTGTTTTACTTCACCTTCAATGAATTTAGAAACTAATTTGTTTTCCCATCCATTTAATCTTTTTGTATCAGCTAATTCTAAATTAATGTTTTTATCAATAATTGCTTTACCAACTTCATTTAACACATCAGTTGCCATATTTTTATCAACAACGATTGTTAAGTTAGGAGTATTAGCTGCAATCCCTAGAAGTTTAATTCCTTCAGAAATAGCTTCAGCATTTTCAGCTAAAAACTCATAATCAGTCGTTACAAATGGTTCATTTACAAATACACCAGAAACGATTATTTGATTCACTTGTTTTGCAAAATCAATATTTGAAGATAATCCATCAATACTAACATTGTCAATTCCAAATTCTGCTAATCTGTTTCTAACTTGTGATGAAGTAACTTCCTCTTTATAAATTGCAACTTCAACACTTTCACCTTTACGGTTATTTTCAACTACAACATGATCGACTATTTTTCCATAACGATCTACCTTTTCAACGAATGCAGCAACAGTTCCACTCACACTAGAAATGACTGCTCGTTTTAATTTACCACTAAATTTATCAGCGAGTTTTTGACCTTCTAAGACTTTATCACCAATCTCGACATGAACGTTTGCAATTTTATATTCAGTGTCAGTAAGGGGGATATAAACCTTAATAGGACTAAGATACTCTTTATATTCAGATATCATAGAATCACCTACTCTTTTCTAAAATCTTTTTTTGAATAGTGAGTGTGACAGTATTTGTGAGCAACATGACTATTAGCTTCACCTAAGAATTCTTCATATACCTTAGTGATCGATGGGTTATTATGAGATTTTCTTAATGGTGTATCAGTAGCATCTTGATCATATAATGACTGTGCTCTTTTTCTTATTACGTTTTCCATTGACATAGAAGAACACACAGGCATTCCTCCACCATTTACGCAACCACCAGGGCATGCCATAAATTCAATGAAATGATATTGTTTTTTGTTTTCATCTAGTCTTTTATACATTTCTTTTAAAGCAGCTCCACCATGAACTACTGCGCAGTTAAGTTTCATACCAGCAACAGTTACTGTAGCTTCTTTAATAAATCCTTCGTAAGTTTCAAAATCAACACCACGTACGATTTCAAATTCTAATTTCTCAAGTGGTTTTTCTTCTAAGACTTCATAAACAGTACGTAGTGCAGCTTCCGCTACCCCACCGCTTGCTCCAAAAATAGTACCAGCACCAGTAAACTGTGCTAAGTGACTCTCTGGTTGATAGTCTTCTAAGTTTCTAAAATCAATTCCTTGCATTTTAATAAACTTACCTAATTCTCTAACAGTTAATACTGCATCAACATCTCTAACACCATCTACTTCCATTTCTTCACGAGAAATTTCGTACTTCTTAGCTGTACAAGGCATTATAGATACAACTGCAACTTCTTCAGGTTTTTTATCTAAATACTTAGGTGCATAGTATGCTTTAATTAAAGCTCCTTGCATCATATGAGGACTTTTAGCTGTTGATAAATTATCTAAGTACTCAGGGCGATACATTTCACTATATCTAACCCATCCAGGACTACAAGATGTGAATAATGGTAATTTACCACCATTTTTAATTCTATTTATTAACTCAGTACCTTCTTCTAAAATAGTTAAATCTGCACCCCAGTTAACATCAGTAATATCATCAAAACCAAGTAGTTTTAATGAACGATACATTTTTCCTTGTATCTCTCTAACTGGTGTTCCAACAGCATAACCAAATTCTTCACCAAGTGCAGCTCTAACAGCAGGTGCCATTTGAACAACAACAGTTTTATTTCTATCTTTTAGTAATGCTTTAACACGTTTGATGTGATCAGTTTCATATAATGTACCTGTTGGACAAACTTTAGTACATTGCCCGCAGAAAATACATCCAGCATCTTCAAATGCTAATCCAGGTGTTGGAGAAACAAAAGGATTCATCCCATCATCATCTCTGAATTTTAATACATTTGCAGTTACTACATCTTGACATACAGCAACGCATCTTTTACAAAGAACACATTTTGATTGATCCATTTCAATACCGATACCAGGAATAATCTCAGGATTTCTTCCAACACCGCCACCAAAGTCATCAACCTTAACGTCATATTCTTTTAGTAAGTCGTAAAACTCACAGCGTCCTTCTTTAGGACATTTCCAGCAATCAAATCGATGTTTACCAGCTAATAGCTGTAACGAAGCAATTCTTGAATTAAGAACTTTTTCACTATCAGTTTCAATAATCATTCCATTTGTTACTTCAGTATTACATGCAGAAATTAAATCTTGTTCACCAACTACTTCAACAACACAAATACGGCAAAATCCAATTTCATTAATTTCTTCTAAAAAACACAATGTAGGAATTCTAATACCTTGTTCTTCACAAGCTTTAAGGATAGTCATTCCATTTTTAACTTTTAACGATACACCATTTATAGTAATCTTAGCCATTTTGGACCCTCCTTAATACTTTCTTACAGGTTTGTATAGAACATTATAATTATTCTCTAATACAACCTCAAGATTTTTACCAATATCTAATCCTACACTACATCTACTTGAACGTAGATTAGCTACTAACTGTTCAAACTCTTTCAAAGTTTTTAATGTTGCTGTCCCTTCAACATACATCGAAAGTAAATCTTCAATACGGACTACTCCATCACGACATGGAGTACACTTACCACATATCTCAGAGTGTTGAGAAAGTAAGTAATTTTGAATCTCTGTTACTAAGTCTTTTTCATCAAGCTTTGCAGAAGCATCTAAAATCCACTTCTCAAACAATTCTTTAACTCTTGTTGACTCAGTCATCATATGTTCACCCCGTTTCTATTTTTGTAAAAAATATACCGTATCTATTATATCAAAAACACCTTCAAAAATAAACCAAATTTTTATATAAAGATACTAAATAAAGCTTATTTGAAAAGTAGTTCGTATACTAATCAATTTAACGTAAAACGGGCGGGGTCTCAACGTCTTAATTAAGCCGTTTATCAGTGTATATATTTTTTATAAATAAAGACTATTTATAGTGATTATAGGTTTCAAGTAAATACTTTTAAATAAGGGATTGATTAAACGTAACATTTCTCTTATAATAATATTGACAATTACAAATAAACGGGAGGAAATTATGAAAAAACTTATTATTTTATTAGCGCTTTTTACAATCGTTTTGACATTATCTGGTTGTGAAGATTTATGCGTAGGATCTGAATGTGTTACAGGTGAGGGTACTGGAAACAGTAACATCGATACAACAATTATTCCTTATATGCACATTAATGGCGAAGGTACCGAAGTTGAACGTGAGGGAGTATTATTATTTGAATATGAGTCTGTAGATTTTGTTAAGTACCAATTTAGTTACTTATCATGTACTTGTAGAGCAGCAAACTTAAATTATTGGCAAGTTATGTATATCGAGATTTATAAAACTGGTGCAGTTAAACAAATTTCATTTGGTGAAGTAGATGCGCCTGGTACTCATAAATATAACGCTGGATTATGGGGAGATAGCAGTCCAACTCCTGGTCCATCTGCAGATTACTCAGATGGAAAGTACTTTAATGACTTTGTAGAAGATTATATTCCTTGGTTAGTTGGAAAAACACAAGCTGATTTAGAGGGTGTAAACTTATTCAAAGACACTTCTGTTAATTCATACCATGGTTTATTTAATGACACTGAAATAACGGATGCTGGAGACCTTATTGACGATTTCGCTGGAAGCAGTGTATCAACAAATAATATGCTTAGAGCTGTTAAAGTTGTTTTAGATTATCACGAAGAAAATTATAATTAAAACTGGGCAACCAGTTTTTTTTTATTTACACTATAGTTTTCCTTTGCTATAATAACTAAAGTGAAAGGACTGATTAGATGAAAAAATTACTAACATTAATACTATTAATTACAATCAGTTTATCCTTATCCGGATGTAAAGAAAAACTAGATGAGAATAACTGTTCAACTGACGAAACATATATAAATGGTGTTTGTGAAAACACTAGAGAATATTTCAACAATACTTCTTGCCAATTTGATGAAGGAACAAACTTACTTGCCTGTGCCAAAACTTGGTCACAATATCTTCATACAACTGTGGCATTAACTGTATATTTTGATGCAGATGCACCAATCGATAGTAAAGAGTTATTTAGTGATGTAGAAGAGATCATTTCTTACTATGATAAAACAAGTGATAAATACGATAATTTTGATGGTGTAACTAACATTAAAACAATTAATGATGACCCTACTACTATTCATACTGTTGATGAGAAGTTGTTTGAGTTAATTGATTTTACATTAAGCCATCAAGACGAAGTAGATAATTTGTTTAACGCTGCACTTGGTCCAGTACTCCAAATATGGCACGATTATCGAGAAGATTGTAATGTTAACAACATTTGTAACGTTCCTACTTTTGATGAGTTAAACGCAAAAAAACCATTCACTAATCCAAATGACGTAACACTAGATTCTGAAAATCTTACTGTTACGATGAAAGAAGGAATGAGTTTAGATCTTGGCGGAGTATCAAAAGGTTTTATATCAGGTGAAATACTAGATCATCTAGATACTTTAGACTTATATGGTTTCTTATTAAATAATGGTAATTCAAATATTTCTGTTGGAGGTTTAAGACCAAAAAGAGAAAGCGGAGAATTTCTTATTGGAGTTCTAGATCCACGTAATAGCGAATGGGAAAGCGATTCATATGCAACAGTATATTTAGCTGATAATGAACAACTTGTTACAAGTGGTGATTACCAGCAATACTTTATAGCTGGTGGTGAATTTTATCATCATATCATCCACAATGAAACATTATTTCCAGAACGATATTCAAGAAGTGTAAGTATTGTAACAAGTGATCCTGCTCTAGCAGATTTATACAGTACAGCTATCTTCTGCATGACCATTGAAGATGGTAAAGAATTTGTTAATGGTATTGATGGATTAGAAGCTATGTGGTTTGATTTAGACAACACAATTCATTTTAGTACAAACTTCGAAACAGAGCACCTTGGAGAAGTATTAATTGAACAATAAGCAAAAAAATAACAGCTGAGATTAATTCTCAGCTGTTTCTATTAAGTTTAAATCATTTGCTCGTTTGATAAACATTTTGGATGTATACCCGATAAACAATCCTGCGGGAACTGACATCATGAATAAGACTGGTAAATAATAGACTAAGAATGGGGTACTCATAACCATCATAGCTACGAATATTTGCCCTGTAGCATGACCAAGAGAGCCCATAACACTAACACTTATAATTGTGAATCTATTTGTTTTTTTAACAAGTATCATAAGTAATACAGCGAGAGTTCCTCCACCTAAACTTAACTGGAATGTTAATGACCAAATACCAGAATATACTAAACCTACTAAAAACACTCTTAAAAACAGTAGTAACGCTGCATCTTTAGGTGTATATAAGTAAAGTACAACTAAAGTAATAATATTAGCTAACCCAAGTTTCGCACCTGGAACACCTAATAAAAAAGCAGGTTCAACTATTGATAAGACGATGCTTATTGATAGTAAAATTGATATAGTAACTAGTTTTTTTGTTTTGTTTTTATTTCCCATAATATCACCTAATTATTTCTCGCATGTTATTCTATCATGTTTTATTAATGAGCGCAAATAATAAAAAAAGGGATTTCTCCCTTTTTAATAATCTGTTAAATCAAAATATGCCAATCCTACTGTCCCAATACCAGTATGACATCCAACTACTGGAGTGATTGGAGCTTCTAAATATTCAACATTAGGATATTCTGCTAGCATTCTATTTTTAACATAAGCTAGCCCTTCATCATTATCACTAGAGATAAACGTTATAGCAAATTTATCAATATCTTTTAAATCTTCAAGTACTACGTCAACCATTTTGGCTAGTGCTTTTTTTTGTGTTCTTATTTTTTCAAATGGAACAATCTTACCTAAGTTATTCACCTGCAAAATTGGTTTGATTTTCAGCATACTTCCAACAAATCCAGAAGCACCACTAAGTCTACCATTGGCTACAAATAATCTTAAATTATCAACCATAAAGTATTGTTTACGTCTAATACGCAATTTTTCCATTCTACTAATTATTTCTCTTGCTCCAATTCCTTCATTTATAAGTTTCAGAATTCTAAGTGAAATAAATCCTTCTGTGATAGCTGCATTTCTACTATCGAAAACATGAATTTTCATCTTACCATCATATTGGTTTTTCACAGTAAGACACATATTATAAGTACCACTTAACTCATTTGAAACAGTACTTACAATTACTTCATTATATCCTTCACTCTCTAATTCCTCTATTAATTCAAACAATTCTCCAATTGCTGGCATTGTTGAAGATGGAACTAAAGTTTTATCTTGTTTTAATCTTGCGTAAAAATCAGGCGCAGTTATATCAACATAATCGTTAAAAACTTCGTCCTTCATTAAAATCTTCATTCTTAATACTCTTAAATTTGCATCACTAATATCTAAATAATCTAAACTTGAAGTACTTGTTGAAATCAATGCAATTTTACTCATCTTTTTCACCTTTTTTACTTTCTACTCGATTTAACAATCTATATCCAATAACCAATGGCCACCATAATATTGCAATTGATGGTATTACAAACCATAAAGGATCTCCTGTGAAATACAAATTAACAAATATTAAAATCCCTACAATTATTAAACTTCCAAATAATGAGAAGTATAGATCGTTTCTATAATGTGCTAATGTTTTAAATCTTTTAAACCTTTGTTCTTTTTTCTCATGATCAAAATAATCTTCAGCAGTTCCAAACTCAACAACTGTTTTATCAATTGCCTCTTCTAGTGACAATCCACTTTCCATTAAATCTTCAATTTTTTCTACAAGTGATTGAGTAACTGTGTTTACTATCTCATCTCTTTGTTCTTTTGGAAGATTTTTAAATGTGTTTTTCACGAAATTTCTAATTCTTTTCATTATTTATCCTCCAGTAAAGCATCAAGAATTTCTTTTAATTCTTTCCACTCATCAATTTTATGTTTATAGTATGCGAGACCTAATGGTGTAATTTTATAATATCTTCTTTTTCCACCGTGTGTTTTTGCACCAAAGTAAGATTCAATCAATTCTTTTTTTTCTAATCTACCAACAATACTATAAAGAGTAGCTTCTTTAATATTAAACTGGTTTTCGGTCCTCTTAGTAATGCAATTTGAAATTTCATATCCATATCGATCGTTCTCAATAATCAATTTCAAGATAACACTCTCAAGATGACCTCTTATTATGTCTGAGCTAATCATAAAAAAAGCCTCCTTATTTCACTATTTGATAATATTAATTCTATCAAAATTAGCGTTATAAGTAAAGGCATTTTGTTATTGTCTATTAATACTTTTTCTTGAAATACTCACTTAAATTTTCAAGTGATTGTAGTAACACTTCGTCTTCATCAAGTCTCATGTCCTTAAATGTAGCATCTAAAAAATCATTATGAAATTCATCATGTAATTTTAGAACTTCTACACCTGGTTTTGCCAAAGAGACAATTACTTTTCTTTTATCATCTATTTCACGGTGTCTTTTCACATAACCTTTTTCAACCAAACGATTAATTGAAGTTGTCAAAGTCCCAACTGTTACTCTTAATCTTTTAGCAACATTTGTCATAGTAGGAATTTCAGCTTTAGTGATAGCTTCTAAAACATGGACTTCATTCATTGAAAGTTTTACACCTTTTCTTCTTAATTGTGCACCCTCAATTGAAAGGATATGATTAAATACATCTACAAGCAACTCATTAATCATCTTTTTTGCAACTTCCATATTAATTCCTCCTTACTTTTTAATATAACCAATACCAACTGTACCTGGTCCAGCATGTGCACCTACAACAGGTGTTAGTGGATATACATTTATTTCTTTATATTCTGGTCTTGCAGCTTTTAATGCATCTATAACAAAATCTATTCTCTCTTGATTATTAGTGTTTACTAAGAAAGGTTCAACATCTAATCCTTCAGTTTCTTCTAAGAATTTTTCAATAATTCTTGCTGTAGCCTTTGAAGATGTACGGATTTTTTCAATTGATTCTACTCTACCTTCAACAGTAACTTCAAGTAGTGGTTTGATTTTTAGTAATCCACCAACAAACCCTGATGCACCGCTTAATCTACCGTTTTTAACTAAATATCTTAACGTTTCAACCGTAAACCAAATCATTGAATTATCTCTAATATATTCTAATCTTTTCAATACTTCTTCAAGCGATTTTCCATCTTGAATCATCTTTGATGCATCTAGAGCCATCTTCGCTTGAGGATATGAAAGAGTTCTTGAATCAAAAACTGTAACTTTTACATCGTCCAACATTTTAGCTGCAAGCATACACCCTTCATAAGTACCACTTAATTTTTGAGAAATTGAGATTACTAATAATTCATCATAACCTTTTTTAACCATTTCCTCATATTGTTCCAAAATAACTCCTGTTGCTGCTTGTGCAGTTGAAGGAATTAATTCTTGGTTTTTACTTAGTAACTCATAAAAATCACCAGCTGTTATATCTATATAATCTCTGTACTCTTTATCTCCTGCTAATAATATAGATCTTATAACTGGTAAATCAAATTCATGATCAATATAATCTATTCCTGAATTTCCACATACTAAAATACCGATTTTCGACATAAGTTAGTCCTCCTTAATTGTTTTGAACATCAAACTATAATCAAAATTTTACACTCTTTTTATAGTAATGTCAATTAACTAAGTTTGGATTTTATATATTCGTCCATTTTTAGAGCAGCATCTTTACCAGCACCCATTGCTAGAATTACCGTTGCTGCGCCACTAACAACATCTCCACCAGCAAATACACCAGGTATAGAAGTTTGATGATCTGTTGTAACTATACAGCCCCATTTGTTAGTTTCTAAGTTAGCTGTTGATTCTTTTAATATAGGATTAGGGTTTTGTCCAATAGAAATGATACATGAATCAATGTCAAAAGTTTCATATCTTCCTGTTGGCATAGGTCTTCTTCTACCAGAGCTATCTTCTTCACCTAGTTCCATAAGTTCACACTTTACTTGTTTAACTATATATTTTTCACCAATAAATTCTACTGGGTTTCTTAATAATCTAAAATCAACATCTTCTTCAATAGCATGATGTATCTCTTCTAATCTTGCTGGTAATGCATCCATATCTCTGCGATATAAAATGAATACATTTTTAGCTCCTAATCTTTTTGCAGTTCTTGCTGCATCCATTGCAACATTTCCTCCACCAACTACAGCAACATTATCTCCTATTTTGACTGGAGTTGTTCCTGTTTTATGTGATTTCATAAGATTGATTCTTGTTAAAAATTCGTTGGCATAATATACTCCGCTAAAGTTTTCACCAGAAATTCTTAGACTACTTGGAAGCCCTGCTCCACTACCGATGAATAAAGCCTTATAATCCATCTCTTTTTGCAACTGGTCAATAGTGATAGATTTTCCAATAATGATGTTTTTATGGAACGAAACACCCAATGATTTTAAGCGATTAATCTCTGTTGTAACTATATCTTTTGGAAGTCGAAAATCAGGAATCCCATATTTTAATACACCCCCAAAATCATGAAGTGCTTCAAACACATCTACTGTATATCCATATCTTCTCATACTTGCAGCAGCACTCAAACCTGCGGGACCACTACCAATAATTCCAACCTTTATATTATTTTCAATAATTTTCTCTTCTTTAACTACATCATTCTTAAGAGCATAATCGCCTAAGAATCTTTCCAATGCTCCTATTGAAACACTTTCACCTTTTATCCCTAAAATACATGCTCCTTCACATTGCTTTTCTTGAGGGCAAACTCTCCCGCAAATTGATGGCAATATGTTATCTTTATATATTTGGTAATATGCTTCATCGATTTGTGAATCGATTAACAGTTTTATAAATTCAGGAATATCTACTCTTACAGGGCAAGCATCAACACATCTAGGTTTTTTGCAGTCTAAACAGCGCAAAGCTTCTAATGTTGCTTCTTCTAAACTGTATCCAATAGCTACTTCTTCAAAGTTTGTTTGTCTGATTTTACTGTCTAAGACAGGCATTATCGTTCTAGGAGTTTTCATTTTTGCACCAGCTTTAAATTACATTCATGTTCCTCATTTTTATAATATGATTGTCTAGCCAACAACTCATCGAAATCCACTTCTTCGCCAGGAAAATCTGGACCGTCAATACATGCAAAAAAAGTCTTATCAGCAATCGTCACTCTGCAGTTACCACACATACCAGTTCCATCTATCATAATTGGGTTCAACGAGACATCAGTTGATACCCCATACTCTTTATTCAATTTAACAACAAACTTCATCATAATAAGAGGTCCAATAGCTACCGTATGATCATATTTTTTTGTTTTATATAACTCTTTTATTTGATCAGTAACAAATCCTTTTAAACCTGCAGATCCATCATCAGTACAAATATATATCTTGTCACAAAATTCTAAATACTTATCTAGTAAAATTAAATGCTCTTTACTTCTAGCACCTATTACTAAATCGACATTAATTCCTCTTTCAGCATATTCTCTAAGCTGAGGTAACAAAGGTGCAGCTCCAACACCACCAGCTATACCAAGCACAGACTTTACTTCTCTGATATGAGACTCTTTACCAAGTGGTCCAACAAAATCAGCAATATCATCACCAATTTCTAGTTCCCCTAGTTTTCTAGTAGAGTATCCAAGCTTTTGATATACAATAGTTACATTTTCACCATCTAGTTCAGCAATTGTAAGGGGAATTCTTTCACCTTCATCATCAACTCTTAAAATTATAAAATGTCCTGGTCTTGCATTCTTCGCAACAAAAGGTGCGTGAACAACCATTAAATCAACATCTTTGTTCAATGCTTTTTTATCAAGGATTTTGTACATGATATACCTCTTTCTATTCTTGTATTCCTTTTACGTATATAATCTTTTCTACAATCTCGTTACTATCATCAATATACTTAGTAAAGCTATCAAAGTATTTATTATATCCACCATCACAGCTACCTATGATTGTAATCTTTTTGTTTTTAAATTTATTATTTTGTAAAAATTGTCTTACAAAAGCATTTACTCTATCAGCCCATACAGGACATACAAGAGTAATCTCATCATACTTATCAAAATCAATATTAAGCTCTACTAATTTGATTCTACTACTAGTCACAGTTTTAAATCCGTAGACAACCATTTGTAATGGTACAAAAGATATGTACTTCTTAGTTCCTTTGATTTCAAAATGATCTCCATCAATATCTTTTGCAATATTTCTACATCTTTGGTTTTTACTAACTGAGTGATAAATTACTGCTTTCATCTAAATCATCCTTTCCATTTTCAACTAAGTGGTTTCCTCTTATTATAATTAATAGTAATACATAAAATATAGTAACAATCATAGCTAACACAACGAACCCTTTTTCCAATCCAAAGTGTTCTCCAACATATCCTATTATCGGAAATATTATAATCATGATAAAGCTAAACATTAAGCCCCCTACACTAAGTACAGATGCTCTTATGTCTGATGGTATGATCTTATTTAGATAATCTCCCAATACTACAAATAAGATACTATCAAAAAATCCAATAAGTGCAAAAGGAATATAAATATAAGTATCAAATGTAATAGCCCAGAAAGCTATAACAATAAAGAATGGTGCGAAATACAAAATCTTCTTCTCTTTATATTTCTTTTCCAAAGCAAATGCAAAGATACCACCTAGTGCTCCAAAGAATGCATGCGCAGATAAAACATAACCAATTTGCCAAAAATCATATCCGTTAGATTGAAGATAGTTTTGCATATATAAAAATAGAGTTGTTATCGGTGCAGCAAATAATGCCCCAATCACAATTAATAGAAAAGCTCTTTTAACAGTGAAAGCAGCTCTTAAAGTTACAATGAAATGATTCTTAAAAGATTGGACAAAAGTGACCTTTACTTTATTTGTTTCAATTGTGACTTCTTTCATTAATATAATTACTATTAAAGCCGCTAGCATTAGTACAAGAGTTAGTAAGAAACTAAGCTCTAGATATACCATAGCTAACATACCACCAATAAATAAACTTATCGTTGAAGCTATCTGATAGATAACTTCTTTGTTTCCATTAACTTTCATAAATCTATCTTTTTCACACATTTTGATTAAGGAATCATACACCATTGCTTCTCCAGAACCAGATTCAAATGTAAATGATAACCCGCAAAAAACAAATGCAGCTACTAATAAAATATAGTTGGTAGTTGTAATCATTAAGATAACGTATATGACATATGAAAAAATACCAAGTACTCTACTAACTTTTCTTCCGTATAAATCAGCAATCATACCAGTAGGCACTTCCATTGATAAACTAGTAACATGGAAAACTGATTCTAGTACCCCAATCTCAATTAAGTTTAATCCTTTAGATGCCAAATACACCATCCATATCGCGTGAGTAAAATTGGTGTTCCTAAAAAATGTATGTAAATAGTCTAGGACTATATTCTTTTTATATTCCATCTTCTTCACTCTCTAACTTCTCGCTACAGTAAATACAGTATTGATCTTCCAATACATTTTCTTTTAAACAATTATTACAAGTAACAATTGTCAAACCAAGTTCTTGAAGCTTAATCAAATCAAGTGTTTTATCTCTCTTAAACAAATCAAATGTTTGATATGCAACAGTATAAAGTATTCCAAGTAATAAAACCCCTACTCCGATAAACAGAAGTAAGGCGCTACTTTGATAGTATGACAAGGCAAATAACCCTAAACCTAATCCAAATACTAAATAACCTACATATCCTATTAACTTATTCATGATTAATGGTTACCTGTGTTTTGTAATATAGAATCACATGTAACACAATACTTTGCATCATGTTGGTTTACTTCTTTGCAGATAGGACATACTTTAATTACAATACTACTTTTACATTTCACACAGTAAGATATTCTTTTTCTATTTTTAGTTCCGCAATGCTTACACACAGTATATTGATCACTTAAGCCAAGTGATTTCGTTTCCTCTTTTGCACTTTGATATCTGTAAAAAGAGAATCCAATAAAGGCTAGCATAAGTTCACTAAAAATAAGCAAAAAGATTACTTCTCCTCTTGCGACAATACTAATATCTATAAGCAACATGATAATGAACAATAAAGCTATTATGCTCATTAAAATAGCAACAGTTTTTGTTGATTTCTTCATTTCTTCACCCACTTAATATAATTCTAAAATTGTTTCTCCTTGATTCATTGTTAGTTTTCTTCTATAAATTTTTTTACTTCTAAGTTTTTTAGCATCACGGACCATTGATTGTAATGCTTTCCCACCATGATAACCATGGATTACCCTTATCTCAGAAACATTTTTATCACATGATGCAATAAACTTCTCTAACCTCTTTTGTGCTTCTAACTCAGTCATATCATGTATGTCAAATTCAACTCTCATCATCTTCCTCCAACATCAACATTCTATGTTCTTTTTTAATATAGTTTCTTCTTCCATATTTATCCATATGTTCAGACATTATTTCATCGATTTCCTTAGTTCCTTTTTTAATCTTTGGAATTTTTTTCAAGTCTATACCTTGCGTGAACGGACATGCTTGTATACATGTTCCACAATCAGTTCCAGATTTCACCCACATATCAAAACATTTTTGATCATCAAATTTATAGAATTGTCTTCCATTTACCATTCTTGGTTTATGACTAATTGCATGAGAAGGACAGTTCATTAAACATAAAGAACACCTTTTACAAAAGTCGTCTAACCCAAAATCAATTGGTTTATCAATATCTAGCTTAAGCGTTGTAAATACCGCTCCAAGTCTTACGTTATCTCCATGTTCGACAGTTACTAAGTGATTGCTCATGCCTATCTGGCCTAGTCCTGCATCATATGCAAGTGGTACCAAAGGTGCTAAATAGAACTCACTGCTATTGAACATTGAATCATATCCAATACTCTTTAAATAAACAGCAAGTCTTGCTCCTACATGTGCAAGCATTAAATATGCTTCTTCTGTAGCAAGTAGTTCTTCAAAGTGAGGAGCACGATTCATTTTTTCTAAATCCATTGCGATTGTAAAAACAACAGCATGTGTATATTTTTGTGTAGGTTTTTCACCATAGTTATAAATACCTAATTCATCATTAAGTCCACCAAAATGAGAATAATAAGAATACTCATCTAATGTTGTAATACCAACTTCAGT
>Ga0102814_10001002_pt1 | contig 20172 bp, 28 predicted proteins | sample ColrivemetaGS741_FD_79112 | JGI IMG/M metagenome (GOLD analysis project Ga0102814, IMG submission 79112) | Estuarine microbial communities from the Columbia River estuary - Flood tide ETM metaG S.741 | ecosystem: Environmental > Aquatic > Marine > Intertidal zone > Estuary | place: USA...
CTTTATCAGCGCAGTGCTGATATGTTCTTAGGCGTGCCATTTAATATTGCGTCATATAGTTTGCTTACACACATGATGGCACAGATACTCGAACTTAAGGTTGGTGAATTTATTTGGTCAGGCGGCGACTGTCATATCTATCAAAATCATATGGACCAGGTAAGAGAACAACTTACAAGGACACCAATGGATCGTCCACGTCTAATAATGCCAGAGTTTAGTAATTTACCAGAATTAGTTGAAACGCGGCCAAGTGAATACAAACTAGTTGATTATAATCCTATGGATTCAATTAAGGCACCAATGGCAGTGTGAGCAACAAAGAAGACAAATATACTACGTGGGAAAGACTAAATCGACCATACCCCTTTAAAGTTGAAAAATCGATCGTTCAAGCCAAGAGCAGGGCATTAAGTGCCCATTGGACTATAGAAATACCGCATGAAGCAGAACACGAGTACAGTCGGAGCGCAGAAGAAGAAATAGCTAAAATATTTCAGGAAGAATTTGATCGTGCTGTACTCGAAGAGATCAAAAAACAGTAATAAAGGATGACAGCGAAATGAGTGAAGCAGAACCAACCGTTGACTACATTGAAAAGTTTGCATATTTTCCAACACATCTGTCGCGCGGTGGCGGATGGATTTGGCTAGAAAATTATTGGCTGAAACTAGTATCTTACGAACCATCACTCAAAGAAACAAATGCCTTTGGAAATCATTACTACGTTAACAGCCGAGGATACTATTTGTCTAATCGAGAAAAAGAAAAGGACGAAGTTTGGGAAGAATTACTGCGTGATAGGAAATAATATGGGATATCGACCAGTAAGGATGCATACAACAACGCGCAAGTTTGCTTGGAGGCCAATAAGGACTGCTTCGGGAAAATGGGTATTTTGGAAACATTATTACCAACAATCGGAATTAACAGACGGGTCAGGTACAGAATATCGAAGCTATCGATATATAAATATTACCGAAAATGAATATTTAATTTATCAAATTAAAAATTCTGAACAGCGGAGAACCCCTCCTTAGAAGGGGTTCTCGGCCTGGATACTGATTATTCGTCGCCGTATACTTCCAGTACCTCTTTCACTGCTTCATGACGCTCAACATCTTTCTTTTCAAAGTTGACAACATCAATTCTTGTAGTTGGTCTATCTTTTAAATGACCTAGAAAATCTACAAGACCGTTATCATTTAGTCTATCAGCTTGAAACAAATCACCTGTTACAGCCATATACGAATTTTCGCCTAGGCGTGTTAGTAACATTTTCATTTGGTTTGGTGTTGCATTTTGCATTTCGTCTGCAATGATATAAGCATTTTTAAATGTGCGGCCTCTCATATATGAAAGAGGTGCAATTTCAATAATGCCTTCTTCTATCATTCCTTCAATCTCGCGATTGTCAAAATACTCTCTTAGCACATCAAAAATAGGTCTTGTCCAAGGCGCCATTTTTTGTTCTAGCGTTCCTGGTAGTGCTCCTAGATCTTCGTCCACTGAGACTGCTGGTCTTGTGACAATAATCTTATCCACAAGACCTTCTTTGAAACTTTTTACTGCTACCTGCACAGCTAACAAAGTTTTACCTGTTCCTGCTGGACCAATTCCAAAGACTATGTCTTTACCCGGCTCCAATAGTTTTAACACGTAGGTTTCTTGATTTTTATTTCTTGGAAGGATTGTTACTACTGTTTTCTTTTTCTGAAAAGTATTAATATTAACTACGTTTGTTTTATTGTAGTTAATACGAGGTTGCTTTCGTGAAGCTTTAGCTTTACCCATTAAGTGTCCTCCTTAGGGAATTATGTAAGGACGAAAATATTTCAGGACTCTCGTCCCTACAGTTTTATTTAGTACCAAATACAATCTTTTAAAATATCATTTAACTCTTTAAATGCGATAAATAAGTATAGTAAAAGTAGGTATAATCAATGCACGACGTCCTTAATATTATTAAAAACATAGAAGGCATATACGAATCCAATACTGCGTTCCAGGTCTTAAAAGACTTCGAACGTGTAATCGATGAACTCGGAGTATATGTTTACAAGAATTGGGAAGGTGGCGAATTAGCCAAAGGCCCAAACATTGAAAGACATTGGGTTACATGCACGTTTATGTGGCCAAAAGAGAATATGCCAGATCCAATGGGTGGCAAGCGTTTACTTGATTACGATTGCAAAGTTAAGTATATTAAATCAAGTCTAATGACGCCTCGAAAGATTATGAAGCCCGACGATATGCGGCCGGGCACTAAGAAAGGCAAAATTGATTTATCGCCAATCTGGTTAGTTGAAATTCAAATGCCAAAGAAATTAATTGCCGACATCTATTCGGGTTACATTGAAGAATTAATGCAAGAACCTGCACAAGAAGTTAGTGTTGCTAGCCAAACCGAAGAACCAGACGAACTAACCGTCGACGAGCCTGATCTAAGTGCAGGCGAGGATCCAGGCGGCGAGGATCTGCTATGACTTTAAAAAATGGCGATTTAAGAGATTTAGTTTATCATATTCTTGAAATAGATTCATATCGTTCAAAGATGGGGTCAGATGAAGATATTGTTACTCTTAGCTTTAGTGCTAAGACAAAGGAATCAGCAGACGATCTTGCAGATTTTATTGAAAAAGGATACGATTTTGTATTGGATGCCGACGCTACTCCGGGCGAACAGAGCGATGGCACATACAAAGTATTTGTAGAAATTGAACGCGAAAAAGGCGTAGCTCAGCAAATTACTGAGCTTGCTTATGGCGTAAGCGAATTAACAGGACTCAAAGACCTTAAGTTCCGTTATTACAAAGACTGGAAAAGTCAACCACTCGATGAAGTTTCTTTAGAAGAAACTATTCCTATTGATAAAGATAATTATAGTTTAAGGGTCAGTGAATCAAACCTTAGCAACTACACAAACTTTTTTAATAAAAGCTTTGTAGAATCAGTTGACATGTTTGATTACATACTACGAATCAAAAAAGCATATGCAGAGCCGGTGTTTTTTGAGTTTGTAGAATTTGGCAATAAAACTGAAATAATGGAAAACCTAAGCGAAAGTCTCAACTTTAATGATTTTCCCGAAGTGATTTATCTCACAAAATATATCGGCGATTATGATATTACTAAATACGGTGACAAGCTGGTTATCGAAAACAACCGTAAAGCACTAGTAGTAAAGAGAATTATCACTTAATGGAAACTCTAAATAAACGGTGTTCTAATTGTGGTTATGCATGTCATTGCGGTGTTCCTCTACATAGAGAAGAACTTGACTATAACAACAAACCTTACATGATTAAAGTTTGTAATAATTGCATATGCGATAATTGCAAAAAGTAAAGGAAAGACTATGCATTATATAATAGGGGTAATGGCAATTATAATGATGGTTGCAGGTGGATTCGGTTATTGGTATTATCAGGATAGCCAAGATCGCATCGCAACTCTACAACACAATAATGCAGAGTTAACTATTGGTATCGAAACTAATGAACAAACTATCACAGCATTGCAAGAAGATTATGCTCTTCAACAACAAATTGTTGTTGACCTAAATACAGAATTAAGAGATATACAACGTCGTAATCAATTTTTAGTGGACAAATTTGCAGATAGTGATTTAGGAGTAGCGGCCGCAGCAAAGCCAGAATTAATTGAAAGATTGATTAACAGAGGAACAGCTAATGCGTTTCGTTGCTTTGAATTATTATCAGGCGCTGCTTTAAATGAGAAAGAAAGGAATGCAACTAATGCAACCGAGTTTAACAACGAATGTCCTTGGATTTTTAACGATAGCAGTATTCGTTAGTGCTTGTACAGCGCCGGTAGAAGAAATAAAAGTAAGAGCAGAGCCGGTTGATAAACCTACGCTTGTATTGCCAGCAACTGGCGAACTAAATGCAAGGCCAGTTGTATGGGTAGTAATTACACCAGAGAACATTCAAGAGAAATGGGCTGAACTGGAAGCGCAGGGCGAAACCCTTGTATTCTTTGCATTGTCATCAAGCGGCTACGAAAATGTTAGCTATAACCTTAATGACGTGAGAAGCTACGTTGAATCTCAGCAAGCAACCATTGTTGCTTATAGAAGTTATTACAATGCAGCAGATGCAAAATTAGACGAAGCAAACAACCAACTTAACAGAAGCTATTGGAGTGATCGGTAATCCTATATACTTAATGCTAAATACTTAAAGTATTGGTTAATAGGAGTACTTGATGGCAAACAACCACGATCATTGGGACACCCACGAGCACGAACTTCCTGCTTACGAAACGACTTATAGAGGCGACGAACCTCTAGATAACAGTCACGACATTATTATCGAGAATAGCGAGAATGGAATTACTCGCAGAATTAGACTAGATCTCGAAGTCGATGCTAGTCCAAAAAATCTAGGGCCAAATCCGTTTGCTAGATGGATCCACTTAGCGGCGGCGTTTGATGCATGGCGACCATTTCCTCGATTGTTTATTATTATCTATATGTATATGGTATTTCGTGTCGTCGAATGGTATATTGGATTGCCCGATCCAACAATGGAACAAAGTGGACTCATTAGTGTTATAGTCGGCGCAGGGGCAGCGTGGTTTGGCCTTTACGTCGGTTCTGGTAGAAAAGGCGATAAATCAGAATAAGTATATGTATGGATTATTATAATACCCTTGGAGTTGCTAAGACTGCATCAAAGGATGACATTAAAAAAGCATACCGAAAACTTGCTAAAGAACATCACCCAGACCGTGGCGGCGATGTCGACGCATTTAAAAAAATAAATGAAGCATACGATACCATAGGCAACGATAACAAGCGCCAACATTATGATCAACTTGCAATGAACAAAATCAACGCACAATCAACTGATAACTTCTGGAGCGATCATAGATATACTAACCCCTTTGATATTAACGAAATATTTAACAGACGTACAGTAGCCAATCGAGACGTAACGATAAGTGTAACTATGGATCTTGTTGATGTGTTTACAGGTAAAGATTTTATCATTGACTACAGGCTAGGCAGTGGCAAGCAAGAAACAGTAAATGTTAACGTGCCAGCTGGAGCAAGAAACCTCGACCGTATTAAATATGACGGACTCGGCGATGATTCGAATCCAAGATACCGGCGCGGTGATCTTTATGTTATAGTGCAAATCAAAGAACATAAGGATTGGGTAAGAGACAATAATAATCTTGCTACAACTAAACGTGTAAATGTATTTGACATTATGCTAGGATGTGCTATACTCATAGAAACGTTAGATAAAAAACGGGTGAGATTGACTATTCCTAAAGGTACAACCCCTGGCACTATTCTAGGTATCAACGGGTATGGTATACCTGATTTACGATCAAAAAGAAAAGGTAACTTGTATATTCAAATAGAACCCGATATTCCTAACATTACCGATGCAGACATTATCAAAAAAGTACAAGAACTACAAAAATTAATTGAGGATAAAAAATAATGGTAGAACCATCAAAAGAGTTGCACTTAGTATTTGACAAAGCAATTAATGATGCTAAGAAATTAAATCACGATTACATTACTATAGAGCATCTAATTTATGCAATGCTTTGTGAAGAAAAATTTGTAAAACTTCTTTTAGATTTCGGAGCCGATGTTGATTATATTAAAACAAATCTCGAACATCACCTAAAGGCAAACTGCGACGAAATTAAATCCGACGGCGAGGTAGTTAATCCTAAAAAAACACAAACGCTCGAACGTGTACTTAATAGAGCATTTACACAAGTGCTGTTTGGAGGACGTACACATATTAACCTAGGCGACGTATTAATAAGTGCATTGTCGGAAAAAAAGAGCGTGTCAACATATTACTTAGAAAAAGGAAAAATTGACAAGGCTAACTTTATGGGATACATCGACGAAGGATTTGATAACGAAGAGAGCCAACAAGAAGAAATTAGTGCAGAGGCTCGCAAGGCTCTTAAGAACTTTACTGTTAATCTTAACGATCAAGTAAAACGTGGCAAGATTGATCCTGTTATTGGACGTAACAGTGAACTTGACAGTCTAGCACTGGCGCTCGGACGCCGTAATAAAAACAATGTTCTTATGGTAGGTGATCCGGGCGTTGGTAAAACTGCTATTGCAGAAGGACTTGCTTGGAACATCGAAAACAAAACTGTTCCTGAGTTTCTAAAGGAATACAAAGTTTACAACTTAGACATTGGTGCAATGCTGGCCGGATCTAAGTATCGCGGAGACTTTGAAGAACGCTTTAAACTAGTATTGCAGGCGCTTACAAAACAAGGCAAGACTATCATGTTTGTCGACGAAGCACATATGATGAGCGGCGCTGGGGCAGGTGGACAAAATAGCTCTAATGACCTTGCAAACATGCTAAAGCCTGCACTTACTAAAGGTGATCTAAAAGTAGTTGCATCTACTACATGGGACGAGTATCGTAAGTACTTTGAAAAGGATCGCGCACTAATGCGGCGGTTTCAAAGAGTTACAATTGACGAACCGGATATCGAAACTACAAAAGAAATCTTGCGCGGCATCAGAACCTACTACGAAGAATTCCATGATGCACAAATTACCGACGATGCAATTAATGCAGCGGTAAAACTAAGTGTCAAGTATCAAAGTGACAAGAAACTTCCCGATAAGGCAATTGATCTTCTTGATGTAGCATGTTCACGATTTAAGGTAAATGACCAAAACGAAAATAAAATTATCACAGATAGCAGCATTCAGTTCGAGCTTGCTAAAATGCTTGGACTTCCGACAGAGCAGATTGCCGAACGTGAAACTGATAACTTAATGCACCTTGAAGAAAACCTTAAGAAGGTTGTGTATGGTCAAGATACAGCAATTGAAGACGTTGTTGATAAGATCTTAGTTAGCCAAGCCGGTCTTAAACCAGATGATAAGCCAATTGGTAGCTTTATCTTTATGGGACCGACTGGAACTGGTAAAACTGAAACAGCAAAACAACTTGCTAGCAACCTTGGCGTAAAGCTTGTTAGGTTTGATATGAGCGAATATCAAGAGAAACACAGTGTTGCTAAACTAATCGGATCGCCACCGGGTTATGTCGGTCATGACGAAAATGCAGGCCAATTGATCACTAAACTGCAAGAGAATCCAAATTGTATTCTGCTATTAGATGAAATTGAAAAAGCACATCCAGATGTAAGTCAAATCTTACTACAATTAATGGACAATGGTAAAGTTACTGGTTCAAATGGCAAAGAAGCGGATGCACGAAACTGTATTCTAATTCTTACAACTAACCTAGGTGCTAAAGCTGCTGACAAAAATAAGATCGGATTTGGCGACGACGGAGTTGATGGATACGACGATACAGAATTGAAGAAGTTCTTTGCTCCAGAATTTAGAAACCGCCTTGATGGTACAATCACCTTTGCTAAGTTGACCAAAGAAATAATGATGAAAATTGTCGGCAAGTTCTTAGTTGAGCTTAAAACAATGGTCAAAGACAAAGAGATCAGTATTACTGTTACTGACGAAGCACTCGACTATCTAGTCGACAAAGGATTTGATCCTAAAATGGGTGCAAGGCCATTGCAGCGTGTAATTGACAAGGAAATCAAACGTCCTATGTCACGACAGATACTATTTGGTAGCTTAAAAGACGGCGGCAAGGTTGAGATTGACGTTGTTGATAATACAATTAGAGTGAAAGCAATTGCCGAAAATGAAAATCAAACAAGTATCTAAACTATTTTACGGAAAGTACCGATATAAAATAAGCATAAAAATGAAGAGTAGTTTCTTGTTTTCAAGCTATCATGCTGGTAGTGTTAGGTATGCAAAGGCCAGGAGAGAGGTGAATGCTTTTGTCACCTCTCTCCGATACTCAAAAGTAATAGTATACAAGCATTGGAGTACAACCTACGACATTAACAAACAGGACGTAGAAGAAGCAAACTTTGTTCTTAGTCACATCGAGCAATACGATTGTAAAACTAGAAATGAATGCGGGCGTCTCATGTCATTGTTTACTAATAGTACAGAAGTTCTTGATGCATTTAAAAAAGATCCACACGATATCACATACGAAATTCACGAATTAGATCCTGCACTGTTCGGTTTCCTTGAAATTAATCCTAAAATGGTTATAGTAGAGGAAGAGCCTGATCTCAAATACAAGGTCTATCTTAAAGGAATTGTTGACCCATCTTTTGCAAGCTGGATTGACGCAAACCAAAATAAATGCAGAGTCGGCGATATAACACTTTACAATATTAGAAATCGATGCTATTTAAGTAATAACTACCTCTTTATCCGAGATAGTAAGGTACTAGCCCTTATTAAGCTTATCGTCGGTTATAAAATCTCAAAAATCGAGAAACTAGTTTACCGTGGTAATATTGATAAATATATACATGCCAACGAAGAGTGAAACATTATTAAGTAGTCAAACACACCCAGGAGACAGCACATTGGAGTCTGTAACAGGTGATAAGTATCAAGGTGACGGGTACTACGGTCGTAGTGACGGCCTTCATACTGTTCAGTACTCCTATACTGATTTCACTGGTTCGGTCATTATACAAGCTACTCTTGCAGTTAACCCAGCCGATGAAGACTGGTTTACTGTCTTTACAACAGACATTGAACAAGAAAGCGATAGCTTAATAACTAGTTTCACAGGTAATTTTGTGTGGGTTAGAGCCCACACAAATTACACAGACGGCACGTTGAATAGCGTTATATTAAATCATTAAGGTAAGCAGTATGGATCATTTTGTAAGAATAATTTTTGATAGCAATAAAAGAGTTGTGGAACAACTAGACGAGTCTGTTTTTCCAACTCAGTCATTACTGGAAGCAGCAGACGGACGTCCGGTTATAGAAATTCCACTGGACAAAAATTTATCAGAAGAAGAATCAGATGAATATGCTGATCGTTTAATCAATTATATGATTGAGCAAGGGCATAAAGATTTTGATATTGAAATTTCGATGGACAATGAATAATGCGTATTGAAGACTTAGAAGCAATAAATCAAGATTTGCCGTACAACTTAGTTGACGATATAGCTATCTATATGAGGAACGATCCTACTTTTTATAGACAAGTATTTTTTCCAGCAGTTCAAAAGATGAAGGAAATGCATCACAAGGGAGAAAAATACAACCCTGATGCAGAATTAGGACCTATGATCAAAAAAGCTGCTACTAACTATTGCAAGAAATTTAACATTCCACGACTACCAGAGGAACTAGTTAGTGAAGACGAATACCGTGATCTTGTCAAAAAGATTTACAGTGAAGAGCTTACTAACATTAAAAAGGACGTATACTAATGCGATTTGCAGAGTTTCGTTCTTCTCTTGTTGAAAAGAAACTAGGCAGGACTTTTAACCATTTAGAAGACCTTGTATTCTTTCATGGCACAAGTGGCACAGTCGAAGCTCTAGAGCACTTGAAGGAGATGGCGACCGAAGAAGGATCTCGTACCATTAGAATGAAATGGGACGGCAACCCTCAAATTTATTGGGGTAGAGAAGTGCCCGGTGGGCCACTCATTCTAACAGGACACAATGCATGGACCCGGGGTGCCAAAGCTACAACCAAAGAAGACATTATCGACTTTATTGTTAACAAAAGCGGCAATCCAAAGACGCCAGCCGATGTTGCAGCCAGACAAGAGTTTGCAGAATCATTTGCAAACTTATATAACCTGTTTGACGAAGCAACTCCATCTGACTTTGTTGGCTTTGTATATGCTGACGGGCTGTTTCTCGAACAACCCAACTTAAATGAAGGTGTATACGAATTTAGTCCTAATCCGCGTTCAGCTACAACTTATCATGTAAAAGAAGGCAGTAATCTAGGTCAACGTATTGCTAAAGCAAAAGTAATGGCAGTTGGCCATGCATATTTTAAAGAATTTGGTATGCCAGACTATGCACAAGAACCGAAGTCGAGGTTTGACGAATTTAACAGCAATTCAGATCTAATCATACTAGGACCAGTATATAACAGTACTCCTGTTAAAGTAAATCTCTCAGAAGTTAATGAGATTGAAGAATACACTAAACAACATGCAAAGCAAATTGACACTTTTTTAGAAAGTGTCAATGGACTTAGTGATTTAAAAAATATTATCTACACTTATGTAAATCAAACAGCAAAAAAGAAACAACTAGAAAGCTTGAGCTCTGATCATTTCTTTGATTGGATTAAAGAAAGCAAGGTCAGCACTAACAAGCAAAAAAAGATTCATGAGTTAAATCAGCAACACAATAATGTAATGGATATAATTTTTACATCAGTTAAAAGAATACAACAGGCCAAGGATCATATCATTGAGCAAGTCGAGGGCAAACATGGTGATATTTGGGATACAAATGGAGAGGGCAGAGTTCGGTATGCTTGTGAACAAAAGAAACACGGACATATCAAATTAGTGCCAAGAAAGAGATGGGTGCCAGCGTGAAACTAAGAGAGCTAACCGAAAACAAAGAGACAATAGGATTGATATTTGGTAGATTTAATCCGCCACACAAGGGCCATGTTGCTGCATGGGAAATGGCTAGCGAAAACGATCATTGGTATGTTGGTACTAACGAATCAACGCAGGGACCTAAAGACCCACTTCCGTTTGATCTTAAAGTAGAAGTAATGGAAGCTATTTGTCCAAACGTTAAAGGACACGTTGTAGGACATCAAACTTGGTTAACACTTGCAAGTGAAATTTATGAGTCACACGGCAATGTTACTCTCAAAGTATATACCGACGAAGATTGGGTATTAAAGACCTTAGAAAGCTATAACGGTATTAAAAAAGATTGCGGGCACGGCTACTATAACTTCAAAGAAATCATTCAAGTAGAAACTCCACGACTAAGTTCGGCAACTTCCTTGCGCGAAGCTGTTAAATCAAATGACAAAGGTGCATTTACAGAAGGTGCCGGAATAGATGCAGATACTAAAATCAGCAATATTCCATATTTTGAAATCGTAGCACATTATTTGGATGTAGAGCTTGACGAAGCTACACGCGATGAAATTATTGATAAACTGCACAATAAACAAAAGAATAGAATGTTTGACAAAATTCTTTCATATATGAATAACTTGATAAAAAATGACCCAAACAAAGATATTGGTTCGGCAGCATTTCAAATTGGCAGAGAGGTTGACCTTAGTGGTATTGGGTTAACTCCTCGAACGTTAAAGCAAATGTATATAGATTTTTCAGGAATAGAAGAGGCGCAGCCACCGGCAGCAACTAAAATTGACATTATGCACAAAGGAAAAAGTGTAACTAGCTTTAACCTGCCGGTACGGATGCAACCACATCATGTTAATCAAGAACTAAAGAAAGTTTTAGCTAAAGTAGATATCTCCGAACCAGAAAGACTTGCACTTGCAAGAGATCTTGCACAAGGCAAAACAGGCTCGTGGAGAGACTTTGAGTTCATTCCACAAGTCAAGCGTCTACAGGTAATGAGATAATGGTCTTAGACGAATTAAAAAAACTTGCAGGTATTACTAATGAGTGGCAAGGTTATAAACCAGTTGACGAGAATATATCTGTAACAGGCACAGAAAAACGTAAAATAGAAAAAGAAAAAGGTATTGAGCCAGGTACCGACGAATGGTTTAAACTTTGGTTCAGTCTTCCTGGATTAACAGGTCAGCACACTCCGACTTTTAGAGGGCGCAAGAAATGAGAGTTCGTGAAATATTAGACGAGCGAAGCGTTGATCCTGTTGATCTTGCTAACCGTGCAGGCAAGCGTTACGGTACACAACAAAAGGACTATGGGTATACAACTAGCGGCACTGTACAGAACAAATACATTCCATTAAAAAGTTATGACGACGACACTGTCGACGAGATGGAACAAGAATTATTTGATGTGTATAACGAGTTTGGATGGAGAGATGCTTCAAGTGCTGAAAGAAAGAAAATTAGACAAAAAGTAGAGCAAGAAGCAAAAACCAATCAAACTGTTGCTATAAACAAACTAAAAGCTACTCAGCCATTTGTTAGAATCGAAGATCCTGAAATATTAAAAAATAAAGTAAGCACAACTAAAAAAATTGTTGTAATAAAATTTGCTGATGATCTATATATTAGAGACGGTCATCATGCTGTTCTTGCTGCAAGATTGCGCGGCGAGAACACTATACCAGCAGAAGTTATTGATTTAGACTACTTACAAAACAAATACTTATAATTTAAAATCTCAACTCATAAATACAGTATGAGATTACATGAACTTGATGAAAGTGTAGGCAGAATCGTTAAGGGTGTTAACACCACCGTTGATGTTGGTCCTAACGAAATTAAAAAACAAGCTGCTAAATTTGGCAACAATGTTGACCGCGACGGGTTTCCGCCGACTATGAACTCGCACACTAAAGGCAAGTCAACCAACGTTATACATCACAAAAAAGTAAAAGAGCAACGCTATAGTGCCAAAGAATGGGCAATTATAGAAGGCGGTCATGCACTTGACAAGCCTACTCCAGGTGTTAAAGAACTTGCCGACAAGCACGGAGTTAGCGTAAAGTATATTTTAAAACAACTTGAATTAGGCATTGAAGTTGAATACGAACATACGTCAGACTTTGATATTGCTAAAGAAATTGCACTAGATCACATTGCTGAATTTCCCGACTACTATAACAGATTAAAGAAAATAGAAAAAGAACATGTCAGCGAATTTGACCAGGGCGGTAATATATGGAACGCACTTAATGAAGGAATTATGGTCCAATTAGAGCGCGACAAAGATATAGATATTTTACATTTTAAGGATTCTAAAGGTAACAGCCGTGTAGAAGTACGAGGGAAAAAAGGCTACGAGAGCGGAGGGTATGACTCCACTGATCCTTTACATAAAACATTAGACAACCTCGGCAAAGCTGCTAATATATCCGATTTAATGAATGGCGAAGTTATTACTATTAACCCTCATCATCCAGACGGCAAACGTGCATTAGCAACTGCTAAAAAAGTAATGAGCGAAGAAGAACAACCGAGTGTCGAGATTACTCCGCAGCTTCTTAAGAAGTTTGAATACTATGTAGATAAACTATTTGCAGCACTTAAAATTGATGTTGAATTTACCAGACATTTCTTGGACAGAGTCAATGATCCAAGAAATATTAAACAGATTACTATACAAGAACTTGCTAGATTGTTTAAAGAAACTTATCGCAAATATGGAAAGAAGATTGTGCAAATGGGGGCAAATGCACAGGCAGTAGTTAAGGACATGCAAACAGATATTAACATGCCGTTTGTATTAAACTGGGATCCAAGAAATAACGAGTTCGACTTGGTTGCTAAAACAATTATGCGTAAAAAGAATTTTACAACCCCTAACCAGGAGTTACGGCTATGAGCTTATTACTTTCTCTTCAAGACTTTATCAAAATTTATCCAGGAGCAGCTGAGTCTAGTGAAATATACAACTGCATGGAAAAAAGGTTTCCGCATTATGCGTTAACAACAAAAGTTAGAATTGCTGGGTTCTTATCTCAAGTTGGCCACGAATCAGCAGGGTTTGCTGATAAGTCGGAAAATTTAAACTATTCAGCTAAAGCATTACGTAGTGTATTTTCAAAATATTTTAGACATGTAAACGCTGACGACTATGCGCGTCAGCCAGAAAAAATTGCAAATTATGTTTATGCAAATAGAATGGGTAACGGTCCGCCAGGTAGCGACGATGGCTGGAGATACCGTGGGCGTGGATTTATTCAACTAACTGGTAAAAATAATTACACTAGCTTTGCTAGAGATATGAATATGTCAGTAGACGAAGCTATTGAGTTTTTGCAGACAACCGAAGGTGCATTGGAGAGCGCACTATGGTTCTGGCACAAGAACAGACTAAACCTTTATGCAGACAATCGTGATGTAAAAGGCATGACCCAACGGATCAATGGCGGATTCAATGGACTAAATGATCGCGCAAAATATTGGAATTATCTACTTGATGCAATGGACGACAGACCTGTTACAGAAAATGCAGCCAGAAATATTATACTTAAACTAGGGTCGCGCGGCGATGAAGTTGCTAAACTACAACGTGCGTTAGGGCTCGGTGCTGATGGCGTATTTGGGCCTAAGACTGAAAAAGAAGTTAAAAAATTCCAAAAAATAAACAAATTAACAGTAGACGGCATTGCTGGATCGAAAACATTAGCAAAGGTATACAGATGAAAATTAACGAAGTAACAAGCAAAAAACAAAAATGGGATGTTGTGTCTAATTCTGGAAAAGTTTTAAGCACATTTGATAATGAAAGACTTGCTCATAGACATTATCATGTTGAAAAAGGATGGGCAAAAGTTAAGCCGCATAAAGAAGTAAAAGAAACAACCAGTGCAGGTGCTGTTGCAACTGTTGCTGCGCCTATTGGAAAAATGCAGGCCCGGAACAAGAAAATGTATAACAGCGACGGCACAATGAAGAATGCACTAGATCAAGATAACATACTCTCTAATAGCAAAGTTAGCAAGAAGAAGAGATAAATACGTTAAGTTCGGAGAAACAAATGACTAAAAGAAAAACAAACGAAGGTCTCGGTGAACTAGCTGACGCAGCCGAAAAAGACCACGAAGTGCAAATGGCTCGTGCTGATTGCTATAAAATTGCCAAGCAGGCAATTGAGTTACACGGTATGCTTCAAAGAATTACCGAAGAAGAGGGCCTCGAAGGTTGGCAACAAGCTAAGATTACTAAAGCAGCTGAATTTATATCAAGCGTACATGCAAGTCTTGAATATGACGAAAAGGTAACCAATGACGTTAATCCAATGGCAATGGATATTGCCATGCAATCAAAGGCTGCAAGAGAATCAAGTGATCCTTACAAATCAAAACTACACGCAACATTAAGAGAAAAATCAGAACAATTAAAAAAAAAGAATGTAGCTGAGAAAATTTCTATAAGAGGCCACGATCCGCAAACAAAACAAGCTGTCGCTGATATTAGATCTCATTATCCAAACGCACCAGATGATATGTCAGCTTTATTAAAATATTTAACTCGTATATCGCAACATAGCAAAGACGAAGACAATGATCACACTAACATGATTAAAGATTTATTCGCAAGAGTTATTGAGTTAGAAAAAAAGGTAAAAAAATAAAATGGATTGGCAGAAATTACAACACACACTATACAATCTAGACCCAACTGATCCTGCAGAAGATTTAGTTAAACTTCAAGCAGAAGCAGGTAAGCCTGCAGGTAATATAGCAGCGACTAAAGATTATGTAACTGAGAGTGTTGATGTTCCAAAAGGATCGATGCCAATAGGAGTTGATTCAATTAGCGACTTTGCTGCACTTGCAGGCATACAGCTAGATGAAACCCAGAAACACGGAGACTATGCAAAAGCAAAAGCACCTTGGCCAAAGGCCAAGGCAGGCAGAACAGCCCATCCACTAAAAGACAAATTAGTAGGAGAAGAAGATCTCGATGAACTCGACGTCGTAGATCGTTTCAAGCAGGGGTATAACAATTACAATACACCGGCTGCACTTAAGAATCCAAATAAGAGCACAAATGACTCCGGAAAAGAAAAGCCAAGTCGTGTGCAAGGCGGCAACGATAAGACTATTGCTGCACTACTAGGTATGGACGAACGATTTGTACAATCATTTAGAAAAGCTAAAACCGGACAAACATTATCGCCAACTGATAATCATCGTCTAGCAGCGGCGTTCCTTGCAATAGTTAAGGCCGAACCACAAGCATTGCAAAAAATTGCAACCGAGTTTAGAAAAGTTAAAGGCGCACCTGCTGAATCAACTAAGCGAACTGAATCAATCAAAGAAGAGTTGCTCCGCAAATTAAACGCGAAGAAATAATCAATAACACATTTTAGAAATATTAGTCCAGATGCACATTAGTGAATCTGTTAAATAAACTGTTGACAAATATACAATAATATCATATAATTAAACAAATAGGAGTTAAATATGAGCGACCGCGTCTATGGACCAGATGAAAAACAAAAACTAGAAAGACTTGTAAACGAAGGTGTGACTGTCCTACAAGAAATCGAAGACTTAAATGCAGGTCTTAAAGAAACAGTAAAGGCAGTAGCAGAAGAATTAAATGTTAAGCCTTCGCTTATTAACAAAGCTATTAAAATTGCCAAGAACCGTGATTGGGAAAAGGTCAACGACGAATTCGAAGATCTCGAAACTATTGTAGCAACAGTAGGATACGACAACATTGAGTAAAGAAATTCCAACTCATAAAGATATTTTAGGTAATGTGATAAAGGTAGATGACGTTGTCGTTTATCCATCTCACAACAATTTGCATATTGCTATTGTTAAAAAAATCAATCCCAAAATGATTAACGTGGTTCGAACAAATCGATTTGTTCCGGATCGAAAATATCCTACTGATTTGTTAGTAGTTGATGATCCTAAACTATCATTGTACATGCTACAACACACTAAGTAATAAAGAGTCGTTCACTTACGAACATGATAATGGTTATGTTGGCCATAAACAACTAGGAGAAATGAATGCCATACGTTGACGGTTTTTTTGACCGTGATGATGATTTTATTAGAATTGTCGAACGAGTAGAAGGTAAACGAGTTTACCGAGATTATCAAGCAAAGTATACATTTTATTATGAGGACCAGTCAGGGCGCTATAAAAGTACATACAGCCATCCACTTAGTAGAATTGTGTGTAAAGGCACAAAAGACTTTCGTAAAGAACTAGCAATTAACAAAAATAAAAATTTATTTGAATCAGACATTAATCCAATTTTCCAATGTCTAGCTGAAAACTATCTCAACCAAGATGCACCCAAACTTAATGTGTGCTTTTTTGACATTGAGACCGACTTTGATCCAGATAAAGGTTTTGCGCCACCAGAAGATCCATTTATGCCAATTACTGCAATCACAGTACATTTACAATGGGTTGATGCATTAATCACATTAGCAATACCACCTAAAGGACTTCCCTTTGAAGATGCCGAAAAGATATGTAAAGACCGCTGGGGCGACGAAGTAATATTGTTTACCAACGATTCCGACTATGATGGCGAAAAGAAGATGTTGGAAGTATTTCTTGACCTTATCGAAGATGCTGATATCTTAAGTGGATGGAATAGTGAAGGCTACGATATTCCATACACAGTAAATAGAGTAAAAAGAATTCTAAGCAGCGAAGATACTCGACGCTTTTGTTTGTGGAATCAAAAACCTAAGCGTCGTGAGTTTGAGAAATTTGGCAAGACATCGGAAACATACGACCTTGTAGGCCGAGTTCACCTTGACAGTTTGAACCTGTATAGAAAATATACTTACGAAGAACGTCACAGTTACAGGCTTGATGCAATCGGCGAGATGGAAATCGGCGAAAACAAAACTGTTTATGAAGGCACACTAGATCAGTTGTACAATAACGACTTTGAAAAGTTTGTTGAATACAACCGTCAAGATACTGCACTATTAGACAAGCTTGATAAGAAGTTAAAGTTCATCGACCTAAGCAACGAACTAGCACATGCTAACACAGTGCTTCTACCAACTACCATGGGCGCGGTTGCTGTTACAGAACAAGCTATTATCAACGAAGCACACAGACGTGGACTACAAGTTCCTAACCGGAAAGTACACGAAGGCAACACACAAGCTGCCGGTGCCTATGTTGCGTTTCCTAAAAAAGGGTTACACAAATGGATAGGATCAATGGATTTGAACTCACTGTATCCTAGTGTAATTAGATCATTAAACATGGCTCCAGAATGTATTGTTGGGCAGATACGTCCAGAAATAAGTGATGTACGTGTTGAAGAAGATACAACTATTAAAAGGAAAAGCTTTGCCGGTAGTTGGGAAGGGCGGTTTGCTACAGAAGAATACGAAGCTGTTATGGATCAACGTAAAGATATTTCTTTAACTATTGACTGGGAAGACGGCAATATAGATACCCTTAGCGGTGCCGAAGCATATCAAATGATCTTTAACAGTAATCAACCGTGGATGCTAAGTGCCAACGGAACAATATTCTCGACAGAATTCGAAGGTGTTATTCCGGGTATTCTAAAGCGTTGGTATGCAGAACGTAAAGAATTACAAGCAATGAAGAAGAAAGCAATTGAAGCTGGCAACGATACTGAAATTGCATTTTGGGATAAAAGACAGTTAGTTAAGAAAATTAACCTTAACTCATTATACGGTGCTATTCTAAATCCCGGTTGTAGATTTTTTGATAAACGTATTGGACAATCAACTACACTAACTGGTAGACAAATTGTGAAACATATGAGTGCCGAGTGTAACAAAATTATCACAGGTGAATATGACCATGTTGGCAAGGCTGTTATATATGGCGACACAGACTCAGTTTACTTTAGTGCATATCCAGTTTTACAGAAAGAAATCGTAGCTGGACAAATACCGTGGAGTAGAGATAACGTTATAGCGTTGTATGATCAAGTGGCCGAGCAAGCTAACTCAACGTTTGCCGATTTTATGCTTAAGGCATTCCACTGTCCGCGTTCGCGTTCAGATGTTATTGCAGCAGGTAGAGAAATTGTTGGCAGTAGCGGATTGTTTATTACAAAAAAACGTTATGCTATACTTGTGTACGACGACGAAGGCGAGCGTAAAGATGTCGATGGGAAAATAGGCAAGACCAAGGTTATGGGACTTGATTTGCGCCGGTCAGATACACCAGTGTTTATGCAAGAATTTTTAATGGAAATCTTACTTATGGTTCTACAAGAATGCGATGAGAAAGATATTCTTAAAAGAATTACAGAGTTTCGCAAGGAATTTGAAAAGATGCCCGGTTGGGAAAAAGGGTCACCTAAACGTGCAAATAAAATTGGACATTATCGTCGACTTGAAGAAAAACAAGGTAAGGCAAATATGCCAGGACACGTTAGAGCAAGTCTAAACTGGAATACTCTGAAGCGTATGAATGGTGATCGTTATTCTCAAGAAATTGTAGATGGCATGAAGGTTATTGTGTGTAAATTAAAGCAAAATCCGTTAAACTATACAAGCGTAGCATATCCAACTGACGAGTTACGTTTGCCTGAATGGTTTAAAGAGTTGCCGTTTGACGCTAATGCAATGAGCGAAGTTATTATTGATAATAAGATCGGAAACCTTATCGGCGTGTTGAATTACGACCTAGAGTCAACTAAACAATACAATACGTTTAATAGTTTATTTGATTTTGGAAAATAAAATGAGAGCAAGATATGTCAATTAAAACTGGATTCGTAGCATCGGCTTTTGATCTTTTACATGCAGGTCATGTGCAAATGCTACGAGAAGCCAAAGAACAATGCGATTATCTAATCTGCGGATTGCAAACTGATCCAACTTTAGACAGACCGTCTAAAAACGCACCAGTACAAACTATTGTCGAACGCTACACACAACTCAAAGGTGTTCGATATGTTGATGAAATAATTCCTTATGCATCCGAGGCTGACCTAGAAGATATACTTAGCATGTATCATATTGATGTTAGGATACTAGGTGAGGAATATAGGGAAATGGATTTTACTGGAAAGGATATCTGCAAGAAGAGAGGTATCCAACTTTACTTCAATAAAAGAGAACATCGATTTAGCAGTAGCGATTTAAGAATCAGAGTAGCAAACCATGATAGACCATAAAGATATACAAATAAAAAAATTAGAAGATGAGGTTAGACGTATAGATGCCAGGATTACCCAACTAGAAATGACTATTAAGTTGCTTACAGATGATATGAATACTATCAAATTTGAAGGTTGTTGGCGGTTTATTGATGATCCAAGTCATCAACATAAAAAATAAAAAACCTTGACAAACAACAGTTTATGCATTAATATAAAAAAAAACGGAGAATTATAAATGAAAGATATTTTACAAGACATTGTTGCTCATACACACAACCTAGGATTTCTTACACTAGTTAAAGTGACTGCCGAAAGTGACACACAGGTCGACTCAATGGCAGAAGATCGTTCTGTTATTATGAGTGCAACTACACATACTCCAATTTCGGAATTTAACGGTGTGTTTGGTATGCCAAACTTAGACAAGCTTAATTTGCACTTAAAGAATCCAGAATACAAAGAAAATGCTAATATCGAAGTTGTAATAACTGACAGAGGCGGTGAAGAGATGCCGACGCATATTCACTTTGAAAAC
>Ga0102814_10001003_pt1 | contig 20143 bp, 12 predicted proteins | sample ColrivemetaGS741_FD_79112 | JGI IMG/M metagenome (GOLD analysis project Ga0102814, IMG submission 79112) | Estuarine microbial communities from the Columbia River estuary - Flood tide ETM metaG S.741 | ecosystem: Environmental > Aquatic > Marine > Intertidal zone > Estuary | place: USA...
CTTGTCCGCGATCACCTGCATCAGTTTTTCGCCAATGCGTGTATCAAAGGCGTTATCTATCTCGCGGATACAGGTTGGGCTGGTGACATTTATTTCGGTGAGGTGCTCGCCGATTACATCCAGCCCGACAAACAATAAGCCTCGGGCGCGCAGTTCCGGGCCGATCAATGTGGCAATTTCCAGATCGCGTGCACTGAGCGGTTGGGCTTGGCCTCGGCCGCCTGCAGCCAGATTGCCGCGGGTCTCACCCTGTGCAGGAATTCGTGCAAGGCAGTAGGGTACGGGCTCTCCGTCGATCATCAGGATGCGTTTGTCGCCATCCTTGATGGCTGGCAGATAGCGCTGGGCCATGATCTGTTGCGTGCCGAGCGCCGTGAGCGTTTCCAGAATGACCGAAAGGTTCGGGTCGCCTTGCCGGTGACGAAAAATTGAAGTTCCACCCATCCCGTCCAGCGGTTTGAGAATGACGTCACGATGCTCCTCGGCAAACTCGCGCAAGATGTCTGCGCGACGACTTACCAGTGTGGGTGGTGTGAGGTCGGGGAATTGCGTGGCAAAGAGCTTTTCATTGCAGTCGCGCAGGCTTTGCGGGCGATTAACGATAAGAACACCGGCGCGTTCGGCCTGCTCTAGCAAATAAGTGCTATAAACGAATTCATTATCAAAGGGCGGGTCCTTGCGCATCAGGATCACATTCAGGCTGGAAAGGGGTTGATCCAGTTCGTTGTCCAGATCAAACCAGTGCTGCGCGTCATGAAAAACCTGCAGCGGGCGCATTTTTGCGCGGGCCTCACCGGCTTTCTGGTAAAGGTCCTGTTGTTCCATATAAAACAGTGACCAGCCAAGGGACTGGGCAGCCAGCAGCATTGCAAGGGAGCTATCTTTTTTGAAAGATATGTCGGCGATGGGATCCATTACGATTCCCAAACGGATGTTCATGGGGATATCTCCGGCAAGATGTTGGCTGGTTAGCCTATAAATAAGTTATGAAGGTTGGCGTGCCGGGGGATTTTGGTCAAGATGATCACTCTTACAGGCTGGTAGATTGCCGTTGTAGACTGTGTTAAAAAGATGTCTCGATGGGTTTGTCCAGTCGGTAGCGAGTCTCGGCGCTCTGATGTAAAAATAAAATAATGAATCACCGGGTCGATGGAAGGGCAAACATGGAACAGCATTCCGAAGGGTTGAAGGTCATGGTGATCGACGATTCGAAAACGATTCGTCGCACCGCGGAGACCCTGCTTAAAAAAGTGGGCTGTGATGTGATTACAGCGGTGGATGGCTTTGATGCCTTGGCTAAAATTGCCGACACCCGGCCGCGTATTATTTTTGTCGATATCATGATGCCGCGCCTTGATGGTTACCAAACCTGTGCGTTGATAAAGAACAACAGTGCCTTCAAGTCGACGCCGGTAATCATGCTGTCGTCCAAGGATGGCTTGTTCGACAAAGCAAAGGGCCGCATAGTCGGTTCTGATCAGTATTTAACCAAGCCGTTTAGCAAGGAAGAATTGCTCGGCGCAATCAAGGCGCATGTTCCCGATTTCGTTCCATCGGAACAGCCATCCTGAATCCTGGCTTGATGCCAGCAAAATAAAATAATGGGGAGTTTTATGGCTCGTATTCTAATTGTTGATGACTCGCCTACTGAGATGTACAAGCTGACTGCCATGCTCGAAAAAAACGGGCATCAGGTGCTTAAGGCTGAAAATGGGGCTGACGGTGTTGCGCTTGCACGCCAAGAAAAACCGGATGCTGTGCTGATGGATATCGTTATGCCGGGCCTGAATGGCTTTCAGGCAACGCGCCAGTTGAGCAAGGATGCTGAAACCAGTCACATTCCTGTGGTTATTGTTACAACCAAGGATCAGGAAACGGATCGGGTCTGGGGGAAGCGTCAAGGCGCGCGGGATTACCTTACCAAGCCGATTGATGAAGCCACTCTGATGAAAACGCTGAAGACGGTACTGGCCGGTTAAAAAATAGCTGCCAGCTTTGCGACTAAAACTACAATAAAAGAGGCAAAGGCCGCATGTCGGACCTGCAGACACCTTTCCAGCTTATGGCTGCGATTGACCAGCGTTGTCGAGCGTATGCAGCAGGTTTGCCTTCCCAGCAGGAAGTAGTGCAAACCTGGAGTGGCATTGGTTTCCGTATGGGCGATCGCCACTTTGTTGCCCCTATGGGCGAAGTAAGTGAAGTTTTACATGAGCCGCGATTCACTTTGCTGCCAGGCGTGAAAGCTTGGGTCAAAGGCGTCGCGAATGTGCGTGGGCGGCTTTTGCCAGTCATGGATCTTTGCGGCTTTTTTGGAACAGACCTGACTGCAGTGCGCAAGCAGCGCAGACTACTGCTGGTGGACCATCAAGAGATTTTTGCTGGGCTAACGGTTGATGAGGTTTTCGGAATGCAGCACTTTCCGGTAGAAACCTTTTCAGAGCAGCCGCCGCCTCTTGAGGCCAAAATTCAACCTTTTATTCATGGTGTTTTTCAGCGCGAGCAGCCTTGGCTGGTTTTTAGTCCGCATGCGCTGGTGCAGCATCAAGACTTCATCGAAGTAACAGTTTAGGGTTTCTCGGTTGGGTCGACTTGTCGGCCCTTTGGCATTGCATGAAAAACGTAAAGCTTGAGGTCCGGGTGGGGGCCAGATAATGAAAAAACTTGATGCAGGCAATCTTATAGCGGGTTTGCGTAGCAACACGTTGATCACTGGACTGTTCGTGATCTTGGTCGTATCGATCGTGCTGCTGTTTGCCAACTTTTTTTACCTCGGCCAGCAGGCAGGCTACGACAAGGTGTACTTGTCGCAGACCGGCGACCTTCGCGTAGTTTCTCAGCAGATATCCAAGGCAGCGACCGAGGCGGCAGCCGGCAAGGCAGATGCGTTCAAAGTGCTTAAGGGAGCCCGAGACGACTTTGAGAAGGGCTGGGGCCTCGTGGTCAGTGGTGACCCTGCCAGGGGCGTGCCCCCTGCGCCTGAAGAGGTGCAAGAAGAAGTCGCCAAGGTGCAAGCTGAATGGGAAGTAATGCTCAAGGACGCGGACGCTATTCTGGCTGCCGAGCAGACTGTGACATCTTTGCATGAGCTGGCTAAGTCTCTGGAAGATACTATTCCGCAATTGCAGATTGACTATGAAGAGGTCAACGCAATTCTTCTAGAAGGCGATGCGCCAGCCAACCAGGTGTCGGTGGCACAAAGACAGGCGCTGCTTGCGGAGCGAATCCTTGGTTCGGTGAACCAAGTACTCGCGGGCGACGACAATTCCGTTCAAGCATCCGACATGTTTGGTCGGGATGCGAGTCTGTTCGGACGAGTGCTCGACGCGATGCAGTACGGTAACCCTGCCATGGATATCGAGCAGGTAGGCAATACTGAAGCGCAAGATCGACTGGCGGAAATTTCTGAACTGTTCCAGTTCGTTTCCGGCTCTGTTGACCAGATTCTGGAAACATCGCCTGAGTTGTTTCAGGTTCGTGAATCGGCAAGCTCCATTTTTAACGTTTCTCAAACCATGCTGACCGAGACATCGGCTCTTGCTTCGCAGTTTCAAAACCTCGCCGATGGGCGCTATCTGAATACTCTTTTGGGCTACTTGCTTGCAGCTCTTGCCCTTGGTTCGATTATTCTCATCGGTTTCGTAATGATCCGTAGTACCAATGCGCAGCTGGCAGATACGGCCGAAAAGAACGACCGGAACCAAGCTGCAATTTTGCGCCTGCTGGATGAAATCGCCGACCTTGCAGATGGTGACCTGACTGTAAACGCGACAGTAACCGAGGACTTCACTGGTGCTATTGCGGACTCGATAAACTACTCCATCGACCAGCTGCGTGATCTTGTTCAAACGATCAACCTGACAGCTGTTCAGGTATCTGCTGCTGCCCAGGAGACCCAGTCTACGGCGATGCATCTGGCCGAAGCGTCAGAGCATCAGGCTCAGGAAATCGCCGGTGCATCGGCTGCGATCAACGAGATGGCGGTGTCGATTGACCAGGTATCGGCAAACGCCTCGGAGTCCACCGCGGTAGCGGAGCGCTCGGTAGCCATTGCCAACAAGGGTAACGAGGTGGTGCACAACACCATCACCGGCATGGATAACATCCGTGAGCAGATCCAGGATACTTCCAAGCGGATCAAACGACTTGGTGAGTCATCGCAGGAGATCGGTGACATCGTTAGCCTGATTAACGACATTGCTGACCAGACCAACATTCTTGCACTTAACGCTGCGATCCAGGCCTCTATGGCTGGTGATGCAGGTCGAGGCTTCGCCGTTGTAGCTGACGAAGTACAGCGTCTTGCGGAACGTTCTTCGGCGGCAACCAAGCAGATCGAGGCGCTGGTTAAAACGATTCAGACCGATACCAACGAAGCGGTTATCTCGATGGAACAAACCACTTCAGAAGTGGTTCGAGGGGCCCGATTGGCGCAGGACGCCGGTGTTGCCCTGGAGGAGATTGAAAAGGTATCGAAAACCCTCGCGGCCTTGATTCAGAACATCTCCAACGCGGCGCGTCAGCAGGCATCGTCGGCTGGCCATATTTCCAACACGATGAACGTGATTCAGGAAATTACATCGCAGACTTCTGCCGGTACCACAGTGACAGCCAAGAGCATTGGTAATTTGGCGAAGATGGCCAGCGAGATGCGTGGTTCTGTGTCCGGTTTTACCTTGCCGGAATCAGCTGGTTAGGCTCAAAACACTACTTAACAGTGGCCCTGCTTGGGGCCCTGTTGGAGAGGCCAGACCATGATCGGTGGCGAGGGACGCGGCATGCAGTCAGACGGTACTTGGGCCTTGCGGCCTTTGGCTGAGATGTCCGTGCAGGAATTTCGTGACTGGCAGGTTCTTCTGGAAGATCGAACCGGCCTTGTGCTCAGCGATCAGCGACGTGCACTGTTGCAGGCGAGCCTGAGCGCACGCATGCGCGAACTGAATATTGCAGATTACAGTAGCTATTACAGACAGGTTACCGATGGCTTGAAAGGGGCTGTCGAGTGGTCGAATTTACTGGATCATCTGACCGTACAGGAAACTCGCTTCTTCCGTCATCGACCCTCTTTCGAGATGCTCGATAGCTATTTGAGAGGGCGTATTCCGGAGATTTCCTCAAGACATCCATTGGCTCTTTGGAGCGTTGGTTGCTCTACAGGAGAGGAATCGTACTCATTAGCGATTGTTGCTGCTGAAGCCCTGCAAGGTAGTCAGCATCCCGAGTTATTTGGTGTTACCGGGACGGATATCAGTCTGAATGCATTGAGTAAGGCGCGTAATGCAGACTACGGTGCGCGCAGGCTTGAGCAGATAGACGCTGAGTTTCTTGAGCGCTATTTCGAGCCTGTTGGTGCAGGTCGCTACAAGGTTAAAGTGGATCTGGCGTCGCGAGTGTGTTTCGCCAGACTCAATGTGTTGGAGTTGGCCAAAGCGCCATTTACCGGCGTAGATGTTATTTTTTGTCAGAACCTGTTGATTTATTTCCGGCGTTGGCGTCGCCGCGAAATTCTTAATCGTCTGGTTGAACGCCTGGCTCCAGGTGGACTACTGGTGATTGGAGTGGGTGAAGTGGTCGATTGGCAACATCCGGATATGCTGCCGGTGGCCGACGATCAGGTTTTGGCGTTTATCCGGAAGAATGTATGAGCGGAGTCGTTATGGGTGATTGGCACGACTATGTCGCCTTGGAATGGGTCAAGGGCGAAATTGCCGAAACGCTGAAGCAGGCACGTCAGGCGCTTGAGGCGTATGTCGAGAACCCGCAAGACTTGACGCGGATGCGCTTCTGTCTGACCTACCTGCATCAGGTGCACGGCACATTGCAAATGGTCGAGTTTTTTGGCGCCGCTCTGCTAGCCGAGGAAATGGAGCAACTGGCCCAGGCAATGATCGAGGGCCGAGTCGCCAACCAGAACGAGGCTCTAGAAGTGCTCATGCAGGCAATTCTGCAAGTGCCGGCCTATCTGGAGCGTGTTCAGGAAGCGCGACGTGACCTGCCGATGGTCGTGCTGCCGCTGCTGAATGACTTGCGCTCGGCACGAGGCGAATCGCTTCTTTCTGAAACAAGTCTTTTTTCCCCGGACTTATCGTCACGTCCAGCAATACTACCTCCTGATGTACTTGCCAGTTTGCATGCCGAGGATCTTCCGCAGCTGTTGCGCAAGCTACGGCAAATCCAGCAGCAAGCTCTAGTAGGGGTCATTCGTAATCATGACTTGCCGACCAATCTCGGTTATATGGCGCGGGTGTTTGCGCGGCTCGAAAGTCTTTGCAAAGACGCACCGCTTGGGTCGCTTTGGCAGATAGCGTCCGGCTTGATAGAAGGGCTGGCAAATGGCAGTGTCACCAATGGTGCTTCGGTCAGAGGATTACTGCGCCAGGTCGATGGCGAGCTTAAACGTTTTGTTGAGCAGGGCAGTGTTGGTGTCAACCAGGAGGCGCCGGAAGATCTTATCAAGAATCTGCTTTTTTACATTGCTAAAGCAGAAGCGTCTTCGCCAAAAATCGCTGCGCTGAAATCCCGGTTCAAACTTGATGCGGCTTTACCCGATCAGGGATTGGTTGAGGGTGAGCAGGCCACCCTTGCGGGCCCGGATCGTGATGCGATGCGCTCTGTTGTCACCGCGCTCTGTGAAGAGCTGGTTCGCGTAAAGGATAGTCTTGATCTGTTTGTCAGGAGTGATCGTCAGGCGATTTCCGACCTTCAATCAATGCTGGCACCCCTAAAGCAAATAGGCGATACCCTGGCCGTTCTTGGTTTTTCCCAGCCGCGAAAAGTAGTTTTTGATCAGTGGGAGTTGCTACAAGAAATGTCTCGTGGTGAGCGCGAGTCCAGCGATGCATTGTTGATGGATATCGCAGGTGCATTGCTCTATGTAGAAGCAACTCTGATCGGTATGGCCGGCCCTTCTGAGGATGGCAAAGGCGAAGACAACCTGATTCCGTCAACAGATGTTGCACAAATCCATCAGGTGGTAATTAAGGAAGCGCGCAATGGTCTGGAGCAGGCCAAAGACGCGATCGTCGAATTCATTGCATCTCAGTGGAACCATCAGCACCTGGAGCGTGTCCCTGCGTTGTTGTCTCAGGTTCGTGGTGGTTTGGCGATGATCCCGCTGCCGCGGGCTGCAGCACTTCTAGGAGCTGCGACGCGTTACATTGAAGAACAGTTGCTGGTCCGCAAAATAGTGCCGAACTGGCAGAGTCTCGACACCCTGGCCGACGCTATCACAGGTGTTGAATACTATCTGGAGCGTGTGGCAGAAGACCGCATAGAGCAAGGCGAGCAAATTCTCAATGTGGCTGAGGATTCCCTGGATAGCCTGGGCTATCCGCTTAAGGAAAAGCCATCGATTCTTGACTGGCCGGACACTCAGGAGGCAGCGCTTTCAGCCAGCACCGATCCGCTACAAGAGATTGATGTACTGGCAGCGGCTGTGTCGGAGGAAACAGTCGATGCGGAAGATCTAGGCGCTTCAGAAGCTGAAGACTGGTTAGGCGATCTTGAAGTTGTAGAGCTGGAGTTACCGGACGAGCAGCAAAGTGATTTTTCTAGCGAAGTCGATTTGAAGATAGGCAATGATCTCGAGTCCCTGCCGAACGAGTTAGCTGAATTCGGCGACGATTCATCAGAAGAGATTGAGCTACAAGCATTCGGTGAAGAATTGGCAACGGAAGCTGCTCCGACATTCTTAGAGAATGATGTTGTTGATGAAATGCTGGCAGATGATGACAGCCTGCCATTGGCTGAGTGGGACGTTGAAGACATTACTGCCATGGACTTGCCTGAGGTCGAGCTGTCGGCGCCAGCTGTTGTAGAGTCACAGGTCCCAGCCGAGAAGCCATTGTCTGTAGCTGACGTGATGGCAAATCCCGTTCAAGCTATTAATCCTCCGGCGCAGAATGTTCCGCAAAGTTTGTTGCCGCCACCCGAAGATGAAGAATCGATAGATGAAGACCTCTTAGAGGTATTTGTCGAAGAGGCTGGTGAGGTTCTTGAAACGCTGAGCGAATACTTGCCGCAGTGGTTTGCCGATACGGAAAACAAGGAAGCACTGGCGGAAGTCCGCAGAGCGTTCCACACGCTTAAAGGTAGCGGGCGCATGGTACGTGCGTTGGTGATCGGTGAGTTGTCCTGGTCAATCGAGAATATGCTCAATCGTGTTCTTGATCGCAGCATTCTTCCGGATGCCGATGTCCAGCGATCGATTGCAGATGTAGTTGCGGTGCTGCCTGAGTTGGTGAGCGAGTACGCGGCCAAGGCTCAGCGTCAGCGCGATGATGTCGATCTTTTGGCGGCTCGGGCCCACGCACTTGCCCTTGGCCAGAAGCCTGTCATGGCTGAGCTGGAAGTTGAAGACCAGAATAAAGCTGTGGAGTTGTCCGAGTCGCAGCCGAAAGAGGTCATTAAGCCTGCCGCGGTTGAGCTGATTGACGCACAGTTGCTGGAGATATTTCTTACTGAGGCACAATCACACCTGGAAACGTTGAGTACCTTTTTGGCTGACTGCGCGCGAGAGTTGCCCAAGCCGGTTACCGATGATCTTCAACGGGCTCTGCATACGCTGAAAGGTAGTGCCTACATGGCAGGCATTCTGCCTATCGCCGAAGTTGCCGCGCCGCTTGAGAAGCTGGCAAAAGACTATAAAGCCAACTTGATTGATATAGATCTGGCTGAGGTCGAGCTGTTGCGCGAAGCGATACAGCTGTTCCAGCATGGTCTGGATCAGTTGAATACTACGCCGCTTGAATCTGTAGTGGGTTCGGGAGATTTTCTTGAGCGAGTAAAGGTGCTGTACGAGGAGCGCCTGAGCACTCAGGCAAGCCAGTTAGAAGATGAAGGTGCTGCGCGAGATCCGCAACTGATCGGAATATTTCTCGAACAAGGCATGGACATCTTGCTTGATGCAGAGGCGACGCTTAAGCACTGGCGTGAGCATCCGACGCAGCCTCAAGAGCTGGATGCGCTGCTGCAAGAGTTGACGACGCTTGGCCGTGGCGCGCAGATGGCAGAACTGCCGCAGATTGATTCGCTTTGTCAGTGCCTGCTGGAGTGTTACGCCGCGGTACAAGCTGGTCGCATGCCAGTGAGTGATGCTTTCTTTGCAGAAATTGGCGCGGCCCATGAAGCGTTGATCAGCATGATGGATCAGGTAGCCGCCGGACTGGAGGTTACACCGCAATCTGTCCAGATTGCTGCACTTCACGAACTGATGAGCCAGGAGCTATCGGAAGACACGTTAAGCTTGCTTGCGCCGGAGAATAGCGAGCAGATGGGGCTCGTAGAGGTTGACGAGGAGCCGCCTGCGGTCGATGTCTCTGAACCTGAACCTGAACCTGAGCCTGAGCCTGCGACAGTAACAGTGACGACGCTGCATGACCTTCAGGCGGATGCAATTACACTAGAGGAGGACAGGGAAGAGCTTGATGAAGAGATGGTCGAAATCTTTCTGGAGGAGGCAATCGAGCTTGTAGAGGAATCCAGTCATTGTCTTGAGAAATGGATTGATGACAACGATAACAGCCAAGCACTTGCTGCTCTTTTGAGAGATTTGCATACCCTCAAAGGCGGCGCCCTTATGGCGGGTATTCGTCCGATTGGCGATCTTGCCCATGAGATGGAAACCCTCTATGAAGGCCTGGTCGATGGCCGGTATGTGTCGTCTACAGACCTTGCTAGCTTGCTGCATCAAGGTCATGACAGGCTTGCCGGCATGGTTGAACAAATGCAGGCAAGGCAACCACTGGAAAGCCCGTCCGAATTAATAACTGCATTGGCCAATTTTGGCCGTGGTATTACCCAGAGCTTTACCCAGCCTGAAGTTGACGAGTCAACACCGCCAGAAGAAGAGTTGATTGCTGAGCAAGAGCCCGAAGAAGAGCAATTAATCGGCGAGCCTGAGTCCTGCGAGTTTGACTTGAGTGACTTACCTGTTGCGGACCTTCAGCTACCCACGCTGGAGCTTTCCGAGGGCGTGGATGATGATATTCGGGAAGGCGGGTTAGAGATTTTTGACGTTGAAGAAGTGACCGACATGCCTTCGTTGAGCGAGGCAGAGTGGTCACTGGAGGAAGCATTGCCTCAACTTGGAGCTTTTGCGGTTGAGGATGAAGTCGTTTCTCTATCAGACAAAGTTGAGCAGGATGCCGAGTCAGAGCTTGAATCGCAGGCTCTTGCCGACTACAGCCCGGCAGAAGCGGTTGATCCCGAGTTAGTGGAGATATTCCTCGAGGAAGGCTTTGACATTATCGAAAGCGCTTCCACCTCTCTACAGCAATGGATTGAGAACGTTGATAACAGCTTGGAGCTTGAGTCGCTTCAACGCGATCTGCACACCCTCAAGGGTGGCGCGCGTATGGCAGAAATCAAGGAAATTGGTGATCTTGCTCACGAGTTGGAATTTCTTTACGAAGGACTTGGCAATGGCAAGCTGAAAGCAGGTGGAGATCTGTTTGGCCTGTTGCAAAGCTGTCATGACAGCCTGGCGGATATGCTCGAAGCAGTCCGCGATAAGACAGCTATCCCCTCCGGCGCAATATTGGCTCAGGCTATCAAGAGTTTGCTTGTGGACCCTGAAGCACAACTGAGTGCGCCAAGTAGCGTGCATCTGCAACCGGTCATGCAAGGAAGTGATGATGAGGGTGAGGAGAGTGACATCCTCGATATTTTCCTGGAGGAGGCTGATGATCTGCTAGATACAGTAGAGGCGACTTTCGGGCACTGGGAAGCTGCGCGTGATGATCTTGAACCAATCATCAATATGCAGCGGACCCTACACAATCTAAAAGGCGGCGCCCGCCTGGCCGGTCAATCACGCTTGGGCAATCTTGCCCATGAGTTTGAGCAATATCTCAACGAGATTCAGATGCAAGGCCAGCCTTGGCCAGAGGGTTTGTTTGCTGATGCGCAGTCTGCTGTCGATGGCCTGAAGGCGGAGCTTGAGCTCTTGCGTCAGCGGATCAACCGCAGTGACGAGGTTGATGTCGAGTCTAAATTAACCAGGCAACAGCAAGCCGTTACTCAATTGATGCCAAAGCTGGACTTGCCAATCATCGCTGCCAGCACTCGTCCGTCGGCACAGGCGAAGCAGGCAGAGGTTCTGCCTTTTGTTCGTCGCGCGGCTCAGGCGGCAGAAGAGGCTGACGCACGTCGGGCACCTCAGGAACTGGTCAAGGTACCAGCGGAGCTGCTGGAGGGGCTGGTCAATCTGGCCGGTGAGACCTCGATTTTCCGTGGCCGTGTTGAGCAGCAGGTTAGTGATGTTGGTTATACGCTTGGCGAGATGGAAGCCACAATTGAGCGTGTACGTGATCAGTTACGTCGTCTGGATACCGAGACTCAGGCGCAGATTCTCAGTCGTTATCAGTCTGAAGCCGAACGTTCAGGCTATGAAGAGTTTGACTTGCTTGAGATGGATCGCCATTCCCAGCTACAGCAATTATCCCGAGCTTTGTTCGAGTCAGCATCAGACTTGCTTGATTTGAAAGAAACACTGGCGGTCAAGAATCGCGACGCCGAAACCCTGTTGCTCCAGCAGGCGCGGGTAAATACAGAGCTGCAGGAAGGCCTGATGCGCACCCGCATGGTGCCATTTGACCGGCTAGTACCAAGGTTGCGGCGGATTGTCCGGCAAATATCTGGAGAGCTAAATAAACAGGTTGAATTCAACGTAGCCAACGCTGAAGGCGAGATGGATCGTACCGTGCTTGAGCGCATTGTTGCTCCGCTGGAGCATATGCTGAGAAATGCGGTAGACCACGGTATCGAAGACACAACAACTCGCCTTGCTTCCGGCAAGCCGGAGGCCGGGACCATTACATTGAGTCTGGGCCGTGAAGGCGGCGATATCCTGCTGACGCTGTCCGACGATGGTGGCGGTATCAAGCTTGAGGCTGTTCGTCGCAAGGCAATCGAGCGCGGCATGATGACTGCCGACTCTGACCTGTCGGACCAAGAGATTCTGCAGTTTATACTCGAGGCCGGATTCTCCACTGCCGAGAAGATCACACAGATCTCGGGTCGCGGTGTCGGCATGGACGTGGTGCACTCAGAGGTCAAGCAGCTTGGTGGCTCGATGCGTATCGAGTCAACTGTGGGAACCGGTACGCGCTTCCTGATTCGTCTGCCATTTACCGTTTCGGTAAACCGGGCGTTGATGGTGCTGTCCGGCGAAGATTTGTACGCCATTCCACTAAACACCATCGAAGGTATTGTGCGGGTCTCACCGTTTGAGCTGGAGGCACTTTATCAACGCGAAGTAGGACAGACTGAAACGGCCCGTTTCGAATATGCGGGTCAGACCTATGACCTTAAGTATCTGGGCGACTTGCTGAGTAACGGGCAGCATCCGAAGCTGGTTGGGCAAAGCTTGCCACTGCCGGTGATTCTGGTGAGGTCGGCTGAGCACGCAATGGCGGTACAGGTAGATAGCTTGGCAGGCTCGCGCGAGATCGTGGTGAAGAGCCTGGGCAGGCAGTTCTCTGCAGTGCATGGTATTTCAGGCGCCACTATTCTGGGGGATGGCCGCGTAGTGGTCATTCTCGATCTGCTGGCCACAATCCGTGCCCTGCATGCCCAGGACCAGTTCCAGTTAAGGCGTTCGGCGCTGCAGAAACAGCTGCAAGAAGATACTGATCACACTCGTCCGACACTGGTCATGGTGGTAGACGATTCGGTAACCGTGCGCAAGGTGACGACACGCCTGCTCGAACGTGCGGGCATGAATGCCCTGACGGCCAAGGACGGTGTGGATGCCCTAGCTCAGCTGCAGGAACATCATCCGGATATTATCCTGCTCGACGTCGAAATGCCGCGGATGGACGGTTTTGAAGTGGCAACACTGGTCCGTCACGATGAGCGCATGAAGGACCTGCCGATCATCATGATTACCTCGCGTACTGGTGAGAAGCACCGCCAGCGTGCCATGGCAATTGGCGTCAACGAATACCTTGGCAAGCCTTACCAGGAATCACTATTGCTCGAAGCCATCAATCGGCTGGTCAAGGTCAAGGCACATGACTGAAAAAACAGCTGGTCGTATTGCCGTAATCGCCGATACCTCGCTACAGCGTCATGTGCTGCAACAGGCTTTGCAGAGTAACGGCTATGAGGTAGTGCTCAATAGCGATCCTGCGCGTATTGAGCGCGATGTATTGCAGGCGTGTGATACGGATCTGTGGCTGGTTGATCTGGCACAAATGGAAGATTCGCCACTGGTTGACGAGCTGATCGAGAGCGCCAGTGCCCCGGTGCTGTTTGGCGAGGGTCATGCGCCTGAGCGGCATTCTGAAAACTATCCGCGCTGGGAACGTCGGCTGTTTGGCAAGCTCAAGCGTCTGGTCGGCGATCCGGCCAAGGCAATCGGCCCTAGCCTGAATGCTTTGCTGGAAGATGCACAGAGACCCAATCGCGTTGAGCTACCGGCAGCGCTGGCGGATACGCCGCTAAAATCCGGTGCAGCTGACCAGGTCTGGTTGCTGGCTGCTTCGCTGGGCGGTCCAAGCGCAGTCAAAGAGTTCCTGGATGCATTGCCCGGTGGTCTACCGATTGGTTTTGTTTATGCGCAGCACATCGATTCGAGTTTCGAGGCCATGCTTCCGCAAGCAGTCGGACGGCACAGTCAATGGCATGTAACAACCGCACGTGATGCTGAGGCAGTGCGTTATGGTGAGGTAATAGTTGCGCCGGTTAGTAACGAGTTGGCATTTACCGATGATGGCTTGATGCATCTGAGCGATCGAGGCTGGCCGGAGCCCTATAGCCCATCGATCGATCAGATGATGCTTAATCTGGGTCGCCAGTATGGCAGTCGTTGTGGTGTCATCGCGTTCAGCGGTATGGGCAGTGATGGCAGTGCAGCTGCCGCTTACATGATTCGTCAGGGCGGGTTGATATGGACGCAGCGCGCGGAGGGCTGTACTTGCCCGAGCATGGCTGACAGCATGCGCGACGGTGGTTATAGCAGCTTCAATGGTTCCCCGCGCGAGCTTGCCACGGCGCTGGTTAATCATCTGGCCGAGCAGTGCGTTTGACAGCAAGCGCCGAATAATCAGGTCTGATCCTGTCCGCTAAACAGTTTTAAGGAGTCATTCCTGAGCCAAGCCGTTGCAGCCAAGAGCAGTGCAGAAAGCCTCACGGCGCTGCTATTGCCGCTGACGGATCGCACGTTGCTGTTGCCGAACGTGGCACTAGCCGAGCTGGTGCCTTTTCGTGCGCCGCAGACCGCCGAAGGCATGCCGTCCTGGCTGCTCGGGCAGATCACTTGGCGTGAGCTGCGCTTGCCATTGCTGTCGTTTGAGGCGGCCTCGAATGGTTCAGCCAATATCGGACCCGGCTGCCGGGTAGCGGTACTCAATGCCCTGGGCGGCCGCCCTGAAGTCAAGTTCATTGCGCTGTTGCTGCAAAGCATTCCGCACTCGGTAAAGATTGACGAGCATCTGGCCAGGGCTGACGTTGAACTGGGTCCGCTGGAGCTTGATGCGGTGATGATTGATGACACCGCGGTGAAAATTCCCGACCTGGTCGGATTAGAGCAGTTGTTAGCGGATGCCGGTCTGATCTGATTCGCTACGGCGGACTAGAAATCACCCCACAGCTGTTGCGCTATGCTCAGCGCCACGATGGGCGCGGTTTCGGTGCGCAAGACCCTTGGGCCGAGTCGTGCTGCAAAAAAGCCGGCCGCTTGCGCTTGCATCACCTCACTTTCACTTAAGCCCCCTTCGGGACCGATCAGGAAAGCCAGCGTGGCTGGCTTGCTATGGCTTGTTAGCGCCTGTGCTACCGGATGCAGTACCAGTTTTAGTTCTGCAGAAGCTTGTTGCAGCCACTCTGTCAGCGCTAACGGGGGATGAATCAGCGGTACGCTCGAGCGTCCGGACTGCTCGCAGGCGCTGATGGCAATTTGTCGCCAGTGGGCCATGCGCTTGTCGGCACGATCGTCCTTGAGCCGCACCTCACATCTCGCGGAAACAATCGGGGTGATTTCAGTGACTCCTAGCTCGGTAGCTTTCTGGATAGCCCAGTCCATTCGTTCACCTCGTGACATGCCCTGGCCAAGGTGGATACGCAGTGTTGAGTCGGGTTGTCCAGCTACTTGCTCTGAAAGCACTACGCGCACCTGCTTTTTACCGACTTCGGCAAGTTCGCCGAGGAACTCCATACCGCTACCATCGAAGAGTTGCACGGCAGCACCGACATTCAGGCGTAATACACGGCCGATGTAGTGAGCCTGAGCTTCAGGCAGTTCATGGTTGCCAAGAGAAAGCGGGGCGTCGATAAAAAAACGGGAAAGGCGCATGGGGCTGGCTACAAAAAGTGGTGGATGACGGAAAGCTTAACCGCAATGCAGGCTAATACGGTTGGGCGCGCTGGAAAAGACCGGTAGTAGTATTTCAAACCAAGTCTTTGTAAGGATTACCCCGGATCGCGAAAGTCCGGGTACAGGTCATTGCTGACAGGCACGCTGATCGAGCTTCGAGTGGCAATATCGATCCCTTCGCTGGCCACTTCAGCCAGAAAATCGATCTGCTCCGGGGTGATTACATAAGGAGGCAGGAAGTACACCACGCTGCCCAGCGGACGAAGCAGTGCGCCACGCTCCAGGGCATGTTGATAGACCTTCAGGCCGCGACGCTCCTGCCAGGGGTAGGCAATTTTTCCAGCCTTGTCCTGCACCATCTCGATGGCCAGAGCCATGCCGGTCTGTCTGACTTCTGCGACATGCGGATGCTCAGCCAGATGAGCAGTAGCGCTGGCCATTCGGCTGGAGAGGATCTTGTTGGCCTCGATGACATTGTCGTCACGAAAGATATCCAGCGTGGCCAGAGCCGCGGAGCAAGCCAGCGGATTACCGGTGTAGGTGTGCGAGTGCAGGAAGGCACGCAAGGTTGCGTAATCGTCATAGAACGCTGAATTCACATTGTTAGTGGTGAGCACTGCTGCCATTGGCAGGTAGCCGCCAGTCAGTGCCTTGGACAGCACCAGGAAATCCGGTGTGATCCCGGCCTGCTCGCAAGCAAACATTGTTCCGGTGCGACCAAAGCCGACAGCGATTTCGTCGTGGATCAGGTGCACGCCATAACGGTCACAGGCTTCACGCAACAGCGTCAGGTAGATCGGGTGATACATGCGCATGCCGCCCGCACCCTGGATCAGCGGCTCGACGATAACAGCCGCTACTTCATGGTGGTGTTCGGCCAGAGCCTGCTCCATGGCGGCAAACATATTGCTTGAATGCTCTTCCCAGCCCATACCTTCGGGGCGCAGGTAGCAGTCCGGACTGGGCACCTTGATGGTGTCCAGCAGCAGTGCTTTGTAGGTGTCGGTGAACAGTGCCACATCACCTACCGACATCGCCGCCACGGTTTCGCCGTGATAGCTATTGCTAAGGGTGATGAAGCGCTTCTTCTCGGGCTGACCGTGGTTGAGCCAGTAATGGAAGCTCATCTTCAGCGCTACTTCAATGCCGGAGGAGCCGTTGTCGGCATAGAACACCCGGTCCAGCCCCGCCGGGGTGATTTGCACGAGCCGTTCGGACAGTTCGATCACCGGCTGATGACTGAAGCCGGCCAGCATCACATGCTCAAGGCTGTCGAGCTGATCCCTGATGCGCTGGTTGATCCGCGGGTTGCCGTGACCGAAGACATTGACCCACCAGGAGCTGACTGCATCCAGATAACGCTTGCCGTCGAAATCCTCCAGCCAGACTCCCTCTCCACGCTTTATCGGGATCACTGGCAGGGTTTCGTGATCCTTCATCTGGGTACAGGGATGCCACAGCACGTTCAGGTCGCGCTGCATCCAATGGTCATTCAGGCTCATCGTGAATCTCCTCGGGCAATCACGAAAGCCTACCAGATCAAGGCGGCCGGTAGTTCTGGCCCGTGCCGGGAGGCTGGCGTATCCTGCCGCCGTTGCCGTTCCGGGAGGATGAACATGTTTCGCAGCACGTTGCGTTTAGGTCTGTTGTGGCTGCTGTTGGCTAGCGCAGCTACTCTTGCCGCAGATCGGCCGCCTTCGGTGATCGTGGTGGGTGGTGGGCTTTCCGGGTTGACGGCGGCCTACGAGTTGCAGGAAAAGGGTTGGCAGGTCACCTTGCTTGAGGCCAAGCCGGGTGTTGGTGGCCGTGCCGGTTTGGCATCTGCCGAATGGCTGGGCAGCGCTGAACTGCAACCGCAACTGCATCACTACCTGAAGCAGTTCAAGCTGCCGCTGCAAGCGGCCCCGGTATATGTCCGCGAGCCTTCCTATCTGATCGATGGAAAACTGTTCAGTCAGACTGATCTACAGCGTCAGCAACCTGCTGTGGCAGCATCCATGGAGTTGTATGAAAAGGCTATCGACGAACTGGCGGCGCGGATGGCCGATCCCCTGCAGCCGCTGGCAAATACCGAGTTGCGTGCGCTGGATCAGCTCAGCGTGGCCCGCTGGCTTGACCCGTTGAATTTGCAGCCGGTGGCACGTGCGCTAATCGAGCAGCGCATCCGCTCCCGTTACGACGAGCCATCGCGCTTGTCATTGCTGTATCTGATCCAGCAGACCCGTGTCTATCGCGGTCAGCCTACGCTGCAGCGGCGGACTGCGCGTCTGCCCGGTGGCAGTCAGGTGCTGGCGCAGGCCATGCTCAAACAATTGCGAACGATCAGGACCAATTCGCGGGTGGAGGCTATTACCCAGAGCAGCAGCGCTGTAACAGTCAAGGTCGGTGCTGCAGGCTATACGGCTGACTATTTGGTGTTGGCCGTGCCACTCCCGGCTCTGGCGAAGATCAGTCTGAACCCGACTCTGCCGGCACTGCAGCAAAAGGCGCTTAAGGATATCAACTACGGTTGGCGCGAGCAGATGCTGCTCAGGTTCAGTAAACCCTTTTGGGGTGATACGCGCCTGAGCGGTGAGATTTTCAGTAACCAGGGTGTCGGCATGCTGTGGATCGAGCCAGCACTGCAGGGCGGCGCCAATCTGCTGGTAAATATATCCGGTGACAATGCGCGAATGATGAAGTCATTCAACGACCGGCAGGTGGCCGATCAGGTGCTGATCCGTCTGGACAAGTACTACCCGGGAGCACGCGCCGCCTTCAAGGGTTACGAAATGCGCCGCTTTGGCAATGATCCGCTGGCCGGTGGCGCCTATCTGGCCTATGGGCCGGGAGAGATCAGCCAGTACTGGCGATTGTGGGAGCAGCCGCTTGGGCGTGTGCTGTTTGCCGGTGAACATACCGATGCGCTGTACCCGGGCACCATTGAGGGTGCCCTGCGCAGTGGCCAGCGTGCAGCGCAACAGGCCGAGGCCTTGCGCGCTGGTTATTAGCTCTCGCTGGGGCTATCTATCGATACGCCGGTGTCGGGCTCAATCAGCGCGCTGAAGGCGGCAGCGGTACTGAGGAACACCTTGCCGCTAAGGTTTTTCAGCAGCAGGCTGCTGTGCTGCAGACGGTCCATGATCGGACCTTTTACCTCGGCCAGATTCAGGCGAATACCGCGACCTTTGAGGACCCGGTTGAGCTCTACCAGCGCGTAGAGGCCGGTGGTATCGATGGTATTGACGGCAGACATCACCAGCACCACTTCGCGGTGAGTTTCCTGCAACTGCTCAAGCACACAGTCACTGACGCGTTCTGCGTTGCCGAAAAATATCCCCGCATCGATGCGCAGCAACAGCAGTTCGGGGTGCGTTTCCACCGCGTGCCGGGACACGTTGCGGAAGTGTTCAGTGCCCGGAATCCGGCCGATAACGGCTATATGTGGGCGGCTGGCCCGCGCAATCAGCGTGCCCAGCGACAGTAGCAACCCTACGATCACGCCCTCCTCGACACCCAGCAGCAGTACGCCGGCGAGGGTAGCGCCCCATGCAAGTGCGTCGCCACGGTCATAGCGCCAGGCTTCACGCGGGGTGTCGAGATCGATCATGCCCAGCACGGCAATCATGATCGTCGCAGACAGTGCTGCCAGCGGCAGGGGGGCCATCCATCCGGTGGGTACGCACAGCAGCACGGCCATGAGTCCGGCGGTAATCACACTGGCTAAGGGGGTGTTGGCGCCGGCCGTGTAGTTGACCGCCGAGCGCGAAATGCTGCCGGTTACCGGGAACCCTCCTGAAATGGAGCTGGCCAGGTTGGCGGCGCCCAGACCCAGCAGTTCGTGGGTACCGTTGATGCGCTCACCGCGCTTTTGCGCCAGGCTGACCGAGGCGGACTGACTAGATAGAAAAATCATAAAGCCGATCAGCAGGGAGGGCAGCAGCAGCGTTCTCAACTGCTCCAGAGAAAGGGCCAATCCCAAGGACGGCAAGCCTGCAGGCACCTGCCCGACGACCTGAACCCCGGCCTTCGCAAGGTCAAAAAATACGACGCAGAGAATGGTCAGCGCCAGTACAAAAACCGGCGCCATCTTGGCCAGAATATCGGCGGCCTTGCTCGGTAGCCCCAGTCCGTTGAGAGCTTTGGTCAGGTACGAGCGGGCGAGCCACAGCAGCAGCAGAGAGGTCAGCCCGATAGCCGCGCCGGGCAGGTTGATCTGCTCCAGGGAGCCGCCCATTAAAGTCTTGAGCTGACTGGCTGCAATCACCAGCGCGGCGCCGGTGGTAAAACCACTGAGTACCGGGCGGCTGAGAAACTGGGCGAGAAAGCCCAGACGGAACATGCCGCAAAGAAACAACACCACGCCGGCAATCAGCGTCATTTGCGCGGCCATGGCCGAATACAGTTCAGAGCCAGCCGGTGCCAACCCTGCCAGGGATGTGGCGGTCATCAGCGAGGTAATCGCCATAGGCCCCACCGATTGCACCATGCTGCTGCCGAACAAGGCATAGGCGACAGCAGGTAACAGGCTCGCATACAGCCCTGCAACCGGCGGTAGCCCCGCGACCAGTGCGTAGGCCATGCCCTGCGGCACCATCATCAATACCACGATGATGCCGGCGGTCATGTCGCCGGCAAGTAGTTCGCGGCGGTACTGTTTAAGCCAAGACAGCATGTGTCTTCCCTCGGATTGATTGCATAACGATTGCAGTGTAGTAGGACGCTAGGCTGTCCATCGGAAAGGCAGCCTAACCTTGTGTGTGCATCGCGTCCATATTTACGGCTTGAATACGTTGTTTTGTGCCCGTTAATTGCAGATGTCCAGTGCATGGCGGCCCCGAAGGCTGTTCC
>Ga0102814_10001005_pt1 | contig 20130 bp, 18 predicted proteins | sample ColrivemetaGS741_FD_79112 | JGI IMG/M metagenome (GOLD analysis project Ga0102814, IMG submission 79112) | Estuarine microbial communities from the Columbia River estuary - Flood tide ETM metaG S.741 | ecosystem: Environmental > Aquatic > Marine > Intertidal zone > Estuary | place: USA...
CGGGACAACAGGTCACCGTACTTCACGATGAATCCGTATCCGTAATCACTGGCCATCAGCCATAGATCATCAGGATCGGCGATCAGCACCCCGGCAAAGGAAGCGCCGTCCGGCGCATTGAATCTTCCCGACAGGGGCTCGCCCTGGCTACGTGCCGAAGGCAAGGTGTGAGCCTGCAGAGAATAGGTTCGACCGGTGCTGTCCAGGAACACCACTTGCTGATTACTGCGCCCCTTGCTCACCCCCAGGTATTCGTCACCGGACTTGTAGCCCAGGCTCGCAGGATCAATCTCGTGACCCTTGGCACCCCTTGCCCAGCCGCGCTTGGACAGGATCACTGTCATCGGCTCACTGGAAATCAGCTGGGTTTCATCAATCGCCTGGGCAGCCGGTCTTTCGATAATACGGGTCCTGCGATCGTCGCCGTATTTCTCCATGTCGTCGGCAATTTCCTTGCGGATCATGGTCTTCAAACGCGCTGCACTGCCAAGTACTTTCTGTAACGCATCGCGCTCCTCGGCCAGCTCTTCCTGCTCGCCCTTGATGCGCATTTCCTCGAGCTTGGCCAGGTGGCGCAACTTCAACTCGAGAATGGATTCTGCCTGGATATCACTGAGTCCGAAGCGCTTCATCAATACCGGCTTGGGCTTGTCCTCGGCACGGATGATCGCGATCACTTCATCGATGTTCAAGAAGGCGATCAACAGGCCGTCCAGGATGTGCAGTCTCTGCTCAACCTTATCCAGGCGGAACTGCAATCGACGGGTAACAGTCGTGGTACGGAACTTGATCCAGTCGCTCAGCAGGCGCTTCAGGTCATGCACCTTGGGCAGACCATCAAGGCCGATAATATTCAGGTTAACCCGGTAACTGCGTTCCAGGTCGGTGGTGGCAAACAGGTGGGCCATCAGGGCGTCAACGTCTACCCGGTTTGACCTGGGCGACACCACCAGGCGTGTCGGATTCTCGTGATCAGACTCGTCCCGCAGGTCTTCCACCATGGGAAGTTTCTTGGCCCGCATCTGGTTGGCGATCTGCTCGAGAATCTTGCTCCCGGATACCTGGTAGGGAAGTTCACTGATGACCAGGTCACCGTCTTCTTTTTTCCACGTGGCACGCATCCGCAGGGAGCCGCCACCATTGACATAAATCTGGCGTATTTCGGACAACGGGGTGACGATCTCTCCGCCGGTAGGAAAATCAGGACCCTGGATAAATTCGCACAGGTCATCAATCGAGGCCGACGGCTTTTCAAGCAAGTGAATGCAGGCGGCCGCGACCTCACGCAGGTTATGCGGTGGTACGTCAGTGGACATACCCACCGCGATACCGGTCACCCCGTTCAACAACAAGTTCGGCAGGCGAGCCGGCAACATGATCGGCTCTTCCATGGTGCCATCAAAGTTGGGTGCCCAATCCACGGTTCCCTGGCCCAGTTCCGCGAGCAACACCGCCGCATAGGGATGCAACTTGGCCTCGGTGTAACGCATGGCCGCGAAGCTCTTCGGGTCGTCTGTAGAACCCCAGTTACCCTGGCCTTCAATAATCGGATAGCGGTAAGTAAAAGGCTGGGCCATATGAACCATGGCTTCGTAACAGGCGGAGTCACCATGGGGGTGAAACTTGCCGATCACATCACCCACGGTACGGGCTGACTTCTTGGGCTTGGAGGTTGCCGCCAGTCCCAGCTGGCTCATGGCGTAGATAATCCTGCGTTGCACGGGCTTGAGGCCGTCACCGATGTGGGGCAGCGCCCTGTCGAGGATCACGTACATCGAGTAGTCCAGATAGGCCTTCTCGGTAAACGTCTTGAGCGGCTGTTGCTCAACACCCTCGAAATTCAGTTCCTGATTTTCCATGGTTTTTAACTCTCTGAGGTCACCCGACCGTGCCGGTCGGGTCCTGGCAATTCCAATGGGCGATTCGCCGGCCTATACCGAAGCCAGGTTGCCCTTTTCCTCCAGCCACGCCCGACGGTCGGTGGAGCGTTTCTTGGCCAGCAACATGTCCATCAATTGCTCGGTATTGTCTGAACCGGAGATGGTCAACTGCACCAGGCGCCGGGTGTCCGGGGCCATGGTGGTCTCGCGCAACTGGCCGGGATTCATCTCACCCAGGCCCTTGAATCGGGTCACGCTTACCTTGCCACGCAGCTTCTCGGCCTCGATGCGATCGAGGATTCCAAGACGTTCCGAATCATCCAGGGCGTAGAACACCTGCTGGCCCACATCCACCCGGAACAGCGGCGGCATGGCGATGTAAATGTTCCCCGCCTCCACCAGCGGCCGGAAGTGCCGCAGGAACAGGGCACACAGCAAGGTGGCGATATGCAGTCCGTCGGAGTCGGCGTCGGCCAGCACGCAGACCTTGTGATAACGCAGACCGGAAATATCCGGATTGCCCGGGTCCACACCCAGGGCGACCGCAATATCGTGGACTTCCTGGGAGGCCAGCACTTGCTGTGAATCCACCTCCCAGGTGTTAAGAATCTTTCCTCGCAGGGGCATGATGGCCTGGGTTTCCCTATTCCGGGCCTGCTTGGCGGATCCGCCTGCAGAATCACCCTCCACCAGGAACAACTCGGACATTTCCGGCTGCTGGCTGGTGCAATCGGCCAGCTTGCCCGGCAAGGCAGGTCCCTGCACCACCCGTTTGCGAATAACCTTCTTGCTGGCTTTCAAGCGACTATGGGCATTGGAAATGGCCAACTGGGCAATCTTCTCGCCGGCATCCGGATGCTGGTTCAAAAACAGGGCGAAAGCATCTTTCACCGCACCCAGCACAAAGGCGGCGCATTCCCGGCTGGACAGCCGTTCCTTGGTTTGCCCGGAAAACTGCGGCTCAGTGACTTTCACCGACAGCACGTAATTCACCCGATCCCAGACATCCTCGGGCGCCAGGCGCAGTCCACGGGGCAGCAAATTACGGAAATCGCAAAAATCCCTCAGCGCCTCGGTCAGGCCCGAACGCAGGCCGTTCACGTGGGTGCCGCCCTGGGCGGTGGGGATCAGGTTCACGTAGCTTTCACTAACCGCCCGCTCACCCTCGGTAATCCAGACCAGTGACCAGTCCACTGCCTCCCGCGCCCCTTTCAGGCTGCCGCTAAACGGCTCTTCCGGCAGGAACTCGGCTTTTTCCAGGGATTCCAGCAGGTACTCGTCCAGCCCTCCCTGGTACAGCCATTCCTCTTTCTCATCGGTCTTCTCGTTGCTGAAGGTCACCTTGAGCCCGGGGCACAACACGGCCTTGGCCTTGAGCATGTGACGCAACTGCGAGACAGAAAACTTGTCGGTGTCGAAGTACTTGGGGTCAGGCCAGAAGCGAATGGTCGTGCCGGTATTGGCCTTGCCTACCTTGCCGACCACATCCAGCTCGCCGGACTTTTCCCCACCCCGGAAACTCATGTTGTACTCGGCGCCACCGCGACGAATCCAGATCTCCAGGTTCTTCGACAGGGCATTGACCACGGATACGCCCACGCCGTGCAGACCGCCGGAGAACTCGTAATTACCTTCGGAGAATTTACCGCCGGCATGCAAACGGGTAAGGATCAATTCCACACCGGGGATTTTCTCATCCGGGTGAATATCTACCGGCATCCCGCGACCATCGTCGCTGACCTGCAGGGAGTTATCCTTGTAAAGCACCACGTCGATGCACTTGCAGTGTCCCGCGAGAGCCTCATCGACACTGTTGTCGACAACCTCGTGGGCAAGGTGATTCGGCCGGCTCGTATCGGTATACATGCCGGGGCGGCGCCTAACCGGATCCAGTCCGCTAAGTACCTCAATGTCAGAGGCGTTGTAGTCTCGACTCATTTGCCAATCATTCTGGGGTTAACAAGATGGGCGGATTCTAACCCACTTTGGGCCACCCATGGCGACCTTCCTTTGCCACCAATAGTTGTAGGCGATGACCGCTGCAAGCCAATCTGGCGATCAGCACGAATCCGGCCCACTGCAGGCATCAATTAAAGTCAGCCAGCAACGCTTCCCTGGTGGCTTGCGGCACTGGATTCACGGACTTCTTGCAGTGCTCATGATCCACGCCGAAAGCCAGGTCACTCCCCTGCTTGAGCGCGGCAACCATCTCGTCAGTGAATTCGAAACGCATGAAATGCACGGATGAGGTCTTCTCCTGGGTGGAGCGTTCCAGGTCCTCGTTGGCAATACCGAATACCTTGTCGAAGTCGCCGACCCTGGCCCACACCTTGTCCTCCACACCCACCAGCTTCCCCAGTTCCTGGCGCCGCTGGTAGATGTCCGCATATTCCAGCATGAAGGTAGCCTTGAGATTGCTGCCATCGGGAATAAGCGGATTGTAGGTTTCCAACTCCTCCACGATGCCCTCTTCCTCAAAGATTCTTTCCACCCGGAGCATTTCCTGCACCTGGTACTTCATGGTCAGGGTGTCTTCGAAATACAGGGTTGCGTATTCACCCAGGGAAACTTTTCGATTGCGCTTGTGGGCCATCACCTTGCTACGAAAATCCGGACGAATCCGGTGGTACTGCTCCAGGCTGTACAACTCACTGATCTGCAATTTTTCCATTACGTTAATTCTCTCCGCTGTTTCGTCTGGCTGGCTCGCGACCAACCGCAGTATCTATATCCCGTAGGCGATGCGTAGCAGTCGCAAGGGATGAGTGGGTTGCTGATCGCCCTCCAGCCCATGACCTATCTGCTCGCCGGCCATTGGACAATCACTGGCGTAATAATCGGGCTTGGCATCGCTGACCTTGCGCACAACCGGCCTGCCGATTTTCACGGAGAAATCGTGGAATTCCTGCTTCACCGCATAAGTGCCGTTGTGACCACTGCAGCGTTCAATAGGATCCACCGTCGTACCCGGAACCAGCGACAATACATCGCGGGTTTTCAGGCCAATGTTCTGGACTCTCAGGTGACAGGCCACGTGATAGGACACGTTGCCCAGTTCCTTCTTGAACTGGGTATCCAGCAAACCGGCCTTGTGTCGATGCATCAGGTACTCGAAAGGATCGAACATCGCCGCCTGGACTTTTTTCACCTGCTCATCGTCCGGGAACATTAACGGCAGTTCCTGCTTGAACATCAGCACGCACGAAGGAATAGGCGCGACGATATCCCAGCCATCGTCGACCAGGGCAGCCAGGACAGGAATATTCACGTCCTTGTTCGCGGCCACGCTTTCCAGGTCACCCAGCTCGAGCTTGGGCATGCCGCAGCACTTTTCCTTCGGCGCCATCTGAACCGGAATACCGTTGTGCTGGAAAATCGCGGCGATATCCTCGCCAAGCTCCGGGTGTATGTGGCGACCGTAGCAGGTGCCAAACAAGGCAACCTTGCCCCGGGTGGGACCGGCTTCCTGGGGATCATTCCCCAGTACAGGCACGTGCTTCATCCGTGACTTCAGGGACCGGGCCGCATAATCGGGGATCGGGGCGTCTTCATGGATTCCCATGGTTGCATTGAGCAGCTTACGCCCGGCCTTGCTGTGATTAACCGCGTTAACGGTCTGGGCCACCACCGGTATACCGGCAAGTCGCCCCACAACATCGGTGGCACTGAGAATCTTGTCCCGGGTGGAGGCACCCTCATCCTTGAATCGCTTGGCCTTGGCCCTGAGCATCAGGTGGGGAAAGTCCAGGTTCCACTCGTGGGGAGGAACATAGGGACACTTGGACATGTAGCACATGTCACACAGGTAACAGTGGTCGACCACGTCCCAGTAAACCTTCCTGGGAACCGAGTCCAGCTCCATAGTCTCGGACTCATCCACCGCATCGAACAGGGTGGGGAAGGAATTGCACAGGCTGAAGCAACGTCTGCAGCCATGGCAAATATCGAAAACCCGCTCCATTTCTTTGAAAAGCGATTCTTCGTTGTAAAAGTCGGGGTTTTTCCAATCCAACGGATGACGGGTGGGTGCCTCCAGGCTACCCTCCCTGCGGCTTCCACCTGACGTGGCCATGTTGCCTCCCAGGAAAGTTAGAAGTGGGTGGGAGCAAACCTTGTCACCCCCACCCGAACTGCATCAGCAGTAACGTTTTGCCTAGTCTTCCAGGCTATCCAGAGCCTTCTGGAAGCGATTGGCGTGTGAACGCTCGGCCTTGGCCAGCGTCTCAAACCAGTCGGCAATTTCATCAAAACCTTCATCACGCGCTGACTTGGCCATTCCCGGGTACATATCGGTGTACTCGTGGGTTTCACCAGCAATCGCTGCTTTGAGGTTGTTATCTGTAGGGCCGATGGGCAGGCCGGTAGCGGGATCGCCTACGGCTTCCAGGTATTCCAGGTGACCATGGGCGTGACCCGTCTCACCTTCAGCGGTTGAGCGGAATACAGCGGCAACATCGTTGTAGCCTTCCACGTCAGCCTTGGCTGCGAAATACAGGTAGCGACGATTCGCCTGGGACTCGCCAGCAAACGCATCTTTCAGATTTTGTTCAGTTTTTGAACCCTTCAAGTCCATTTCAGGTCTCCTTTATAAATCAATTAAACAGGGGAGAAATCGCTCTTTAGAACAGGTCTAAAGGTCTCAATTGATTCTAGCCCTACCCTAGGCGATGTCAACCGACTACCAGGTTACTCGTCAGAGGACTCAAAATCCTCCGCCTTGGCATTCTCGCCGGACCCGCTCAGAATCTGGACTTTCTGTTCCGCTTCCTTGAGTGCGCTCTGGCACTGGCGAGTCAGGGTGACCCCCCGTTCAAACTGCTTGAGAGTCTCCTCCAGGGGCAGATCTCCTGCTTCCATGCGCTCTACCAGGCCTTCCAGTTCGGCCATGGCCGCCTCGAAATCCAGATCGTCGGTCTTGCTTTTTGCCACGGTAATCCCAATATCGTTGGTTAACATTGGAATCATGACCATAGACACGCCCCCGCGCAAGAGCAGATGCCTACGCAAACCGACAATTCCTCGTTACAATAGGATCAAATTGAATCCGGGCCCGGGCTAAACTCGAACCAATGAGTTAAAATGGGTCTAAATATTCACTATGCGCCCATCTCAATGCCGATGAATCCAGGCCGAAATCGCCTGGTCTTACATATTTTTGAGGACACCCTACTGATGAATCAGGACTCCAAGGCCCCCAGCGCCAGCGACACCGAAATCGAAGATGTGCAGGGCCGCGCGGATACTCGCCGCATCCCAATCAACAAGGTTGGCATCAAGGATATTTACCACCCGGTACGCGTGAGTGACCGCGCCGGTGGTGACCAGCACACGGTTGCCCGGTTCAATATGTATGTGAACCTGCCCCAGGACTTCAAGGGCACGCATATGTCGCGGTTCGTGGAAATCCTCCACAACCACGAGCACGAGATTTCGGTGAAGTCCTTCCGCGTGATGCTCTCGGAAATGACCGAGCACCTGGATGCAGATGCCGGTCACATCGAGATGGACTTCCCCTACTTCATCAACAAGACTGCGCCAGTTTCGGGCGTCAAAAGCCTGATGAACTACCAGGCCTCGTTCCTTGGCGAACACAAGGACGGCAAGAACGCCCTGACTCTTAAGGTGGTTGTGCCGGTAACCAGTCTTTGCCCCTGTTCAAAGAAAATTTCAGATCGAGGCGCCCACAACCAGCGTTCCCACGTCACCATTTCGGCCAGGATCGACGGCTTTATGTGGCTTGAAGAACTGGTGGATATCGTGGAACAGGAAGCCTCTTGCGAGTTGTACGGCATCCTCAAACGGCCGGATGAAAAGTACGTCACTGAGCGCGCCTACGACAATCCGAAGTTTGTGGAAGATATCGTGCGCGACATCGCTGTTCGCCTGAACAACGAAGACCGGGTGCGTGGCTACACCGTGGAATCTGAGAATTTCGAGTCCATCCACAACCACTCGGCTTACGCCCTGATCGAAAAAGACAAGGACCTGGACGCCTGAGGCACACACGCCCCGGGCCCGGCGCTTCCAGCGCAAGGCCCCGCTTTCCCCACGGGAAACACTAATTCAGTGATTGATTCGCCTGTTTGATCCCAGGCATCCGAATGGATGCCTGGCCTCAGGCAGAGAGCTTGTCCGAAGATGCTGCCACGCCGTCCATGCGTTGCAGGCGACGGATCAATGAGCGCAGGAACACGCGATTGAATCGCAGCTGGCAGGCAGATGAAACCTGTTCAAGCAGGGTTGAACTAACACAGATCAGGGCAACGTGTTCTGTGGCACGGATCGTTGCAGTTCGACGGGCGCCGCTGACGTAGCTGGCCTCGCCGAAACAATCGCCCTGGCCGAGTATCGCCACTTCCTTGCCAGAACGTTCCACGCCGACACCGCCATCGACGATGACGTAGAAGCGGTCATCCATTTCGCCTTCCCGGACAATTTCCTCGCCCCGCTCCATCTCACGCCATTCACTGGCTCGCAGCAGTTCCCAGATTTCAGAGTGAGAAAATTCGTGGAAGAATCTCAGCTTGCGCAGTGTGTCATAGCGTTCCTGACGGTCCACCGTGTCATTTTGACTTCGCAGGTTCTTAAACACCTTAGTCAGGGCAGCGGCAAACTCGTTGCCGTTCTTAAAGCGATTCTCGGGATCTTTCTGCATCGCCTTGGAGACAATGTTTTCCAGTTCCTCGGGGATTTCCGCCCGCAGCGTGTGGATGGGCGGCGGTGTGGAATACACAATCTGGTGGAGCAACTTGCCCAGGTTATTGGCCTTGAATGGCCGGTCACCGGTCAGCAACTCGTACATGGTGGCGCCCAGGGCGTACAAATCTGCACGATGAGTGATCTCATCAGACTGCACCTGCTCCGGCGACATGTAACTGGGTGAGCCCGCGATGCCCTGGATACGCGACACATCGGCATCCTTGACGATTGCGATACCGAAATCGATGATGCGCACATCGTTATCAAGGGTCAGCATCAGGTTGCTAGGCTTGATGTCCCGATGGATCACACCGCGTCCATGGGCATAGGACAGGGCCTTGGCACACTTGTAGGTGATCTCGACCACATCATCCACGCGCAGCAGATTTCCGGGCTTGGTGTAAGAGGCCAGTGTCCGGGCCCCGTGCACATGATCGGTGACCACGTAATACCGCCCTTGTTCCTCACCTGCATCAAAAATTGGCAGGATGTTCGGATGCTGCAATTTGCCCACCATGTGGGCCTCATTGAAGAACATCTTCCGGGCAACACGTGACTTGTCGTCTTCGTCCGAAGCTTCGTTCTTGTATACCTTGATCGCCACATCACGCCCGTAATAGGGATCATGGGAAAGGAACACTCTACCTGTGCTACCACGACCCACTTCGTTGATGATGACGTATTTACCAATCTTGTCTGGTATCTCGCCTTTATTACTCTGGCTCAAATTAGCACTTCTTCGGAAATCCGTTAAAGGTAAACAAGGGTTTGGGCGATGCCCCACAAGATGACTCCTGCGAACACTCCCGCGAAAGTATCGTCAACCATAATCCCAATCCCACCACCCAGTCTGTGATCGATCTCTCGGATTGGCCAAGGCTTGAGAATATCGAAAAACCTGAACAGGGCAAAACCAACCAGGCTCCATATCCAGCCCTCGGGCGCCAGCACCATGGTAAGAAAATACCCGGCGAACTCGTCCCACACGATGCCCGGATGGTCATGAGCATCCAGCTTTCGGGCGCTTTCACCGCAAATCCAGACTCCCACCGCAAACATTGCAGCGGCAACCAGCAAGCGAAGTTCCAGCGACTGTGAGCGCATGGGCCATTCCAGCAATACCGCCACCAGGGTGCCTGCGGTGCCCGGCGCCCAGGGCGCAAGTCCACTGCCAAAACCAAATGCAAGAAAGTGCACTGGATCGGTGAATACTGTCTTGGGAGAAACTGATTTATTCATGCTTAAAAATGCTCAAATCCTGGGGCAGGAAGAGGGGTTTCCCGCTCATCCTTCATCAGTCGAATACCCTCGGTTCCGGAAATCTCACCGATCCGCGTGCATTCGCACGACCACTCCCGCACCCGTTCAGCCAACCTGGCCTCATGCTCGCGGGGCACGGTGAAACATAACTCATAATCATCGCCACCGGTAAGCGCCAGGGACACAGCTCTTTGCTCACCGACCAGGGCAGACAACTCATCCAGTCCAGGAATCTTCTCCAGGAAAACCGTCGCGCCTACTGAACTGGCCTCAAGCAAACGGCCCAGGTCACGCAATAACCCATCGGATATATCCAGGCAGGCGCTGGCCACTCCTCTCAGATCACGGCCCTGGCGCAAGCGCGGTTCGGGTCGCAGGAATCGTTGACGCCATTGCTCAGGTTCATCCTGTTGCTGAATTTCACCCTGCAGGCAGGCCAGGCCGGCCGCAGCCAGGCCGGTACGCCCGGTGATATAGATGCCATCGCCCTCGGCCGCACCCTGCCGACGCAAGGCTTGACCCGTCGGAACGAAACCGGTGATCTGTACCGACACGCCCAGGGGGCCTCGTACTGTATCGCCGCCTACCAGGGAAATATTGAACTGCCGGGTGCAGTCTCCGAGACCACGGGCAAACGCTCGCACCCAGGATTCCTCGGCAGCAGGCATGGAAAGCACCAGCGTGGCCCAGGCCGGTTCTGCTCCCATGGCGGCGATATCGCTGATATTTACAGCAAACGCCCGCCAGGCAAGATCCTCACCGTCCATGCCCCGGGGAAAATGCACACCCTCGAACAGGGCATCCACGACCTGCACAAGCTGCTGACCTACGGGTGGCTGGAGCACCGCCCCGTCGTCACCAATACCCAGCACCACGTCCGGACGCTGGAGACCGCCGTATTCACTTAGAAGTTGAATTACCTGGCTTTCGCTAAGTCCACTCAAGAGGTAACTCCCCGGGTATGCAGGTGTTGGCGCTCAAGCGGAAGGGCTAAGGGCATTAGGGAGTCTCTGATATATTCATGAACTTGTATCTTGGGGCCAAAAAATCCAGCTTCTGTGTTGCCAATCTTCACGATAGCACCACTATCGCGTGGGATTTACGCCTTGAATCTGACTTTTTTCACTCCCAATCTGCTAAGCCCAGAATAAATCAGAGGCTCCTTAGCTCAATCTCAGCGTGGCTTGCGAGGGGCTTGCTGCTCTACCTTGCGAAGTTCGCCTGCGGCTTTATCCAGCAGCGCATTCACGTAGCGGTGTCCATCCTCGGCACCGTAAAACTTGGCCATCTCCACCGCCTCGTTGATCACAACCCGGTAGGGAACATCCAGGCGATCACGCAGCTCGTAGACGCCGATCATCAGGATACTGCGCTCCACGGGATCAAGTTGATCGATGGGGCGATCAGCAAAGGCCGAGAGCACCTCGTCCAATTCGTCAGACAGGGGCGGGATTTTCAAAATCAGTTCTTTGAAATACCTGGGATCAGCACCCGAGAAATAGCGTGGGTTGAAATCATCAAGGGAGGCATTTTCCATCTCCTCGATGTACTCAGTCACCAGGCCGGCGATGTAATCCAGATTCAGTTTGGAACCCTTGGTATCAATCAGGAACTGCTTATAAATTTCCCGCTCGTCCGTGCCTGCCACCTGCCATTGGTACAGGGCCCACATGGCCAATTCCCGGGCCTTGCTACGCCCGGAGGGAGCACGCCTGGTCTTGTTGTCAGACACTATCAGCGCTCCAGCTGGCGCAGCAGATTAGCCATTTCAACGGCACACATGGCCGCCTCGGCGCCCTTGTTACCGGCCTTGGTACCCGCACGCTCCACAGCCTGCTCAATGGTATCCACGGTCAGCACGCCGAAGCCCACCGGCACGTCGTAGCTCATGCTGGCACTGGCGACACCCTTGGTGCACTCACTGGCAACAAAATCAAAATGCGGAGTAGAACCGCGAATCACCGCACCAAGCGCCACAATGGCGTCATAGCGCCGGGACGCAGCCAATTGCTTCACGGCCAGGGGCATTTCAAACGCGCCAGGCACATGCACGACGTGAATGTCGTTGTCCTGGGCGCCGTGCTGGCGCAGCGCGCGGATAGCGCCCTTGACCAGGCTATCTACCACGAACTCGTTAAAACGCGACGCGACAATGACGATACGCAGGTCACGTACCTGCAAGTCACCTTCAAACTGCTTGAGCTTATCCATCAATCAGGCCTCACTGGGCTTATGTTCATCAACATATTCCACCACTTCCAGGCCGAAACCGGAAATTCCGTGCATCTGGGTGGGGGCACTAAGCACGCGCATCTTGGTCACACCCAGGTCTCTGAGTATCTGCGCACCGGTACCGTAGGTGCGAAGTACCCGGGTACCCTCCCCCGTGTCCTTGCGCGGGGTTTTCTTCTGGGACATCAATGCCTGGACCGCATCCATGAGCTGACGAGGTGTCTCGGGGGGACGCAAAATCACCACCACACCGCTCTCGGATTCAGCGATCTGGCGCATTGCATTTCGCAGCGGCCAACCCAGGGTTTCACTCTTCGCGCCCAGCACGTCACTAAGCGTATCCTGCACATGAACCCGCACCAGGGCCGGATCCTTGGTACCAGGATCACCTTTCACCAGGGCAAGATGCACATCCCGGTGAACATAGTCATCGTAGCAATACAGATCGAACTCACCGAATTCCGTTTCGATCTTCTGGTGTGAAATACGCTCGATGGTGTTCTCGATTTCAAGCCGGTAGTGAATCAGGTCGGCGATGGTGCCGATCTTGATGTTGTGCTGCTCGGAGAATTTTTCCAGGTCAGGCCGACGGGCCATGGTGCCGTCGTCGTTGAGAATTTCCACGATCACCGAAGCGGGTTCTTTCATTCCGGCGATACGAGCCAGGTCGCAACCCGCTTCTGTATGACCCGCACGGGTAAGCACACCACCGGGCTGGGCCATCAGCGGAAACACGTGACCAGGCTGACGAATATCCTCAGGCTTGGCATCAGGGGTCACTGCCGCCAATACCGTCTGGGCGCGATCATGGGCAGAGATGCCGGTAGTCACACCCTCGGAGGCCTCGATAGACAAGGTGAAGTTGGTGCCATGCTCCTGGTCCGTCTCGCGAACCATCAACGGCAGGCGAAGCTGCCGGCAGCGATCACGGGTAAGGGTCAGGCAAATCAGGCCACGACCAAATCGGGCCATGAAATTAATGTCTTCAGGCCTGATCATCTCGGCGGCCATCAGAAGATCGCCTTCATTTTCTCTATCTTCATCATCAACCAGGATGACCATCTTGCCAGCCCGGTAATCGGCGAGGACTTCTTGAATATTGTTCAAAGCTCTTCCCTTATACGATCAGAATCGTGATTAATTACTGTACAAAGCCCGCGTCGCGAAGCTTGCTCAAATCCAGTCCGCTTTCAGAACCCTCTGGCATAACCAGTCGTTCCAGATAGCGCGCCACCAGGTCTACCTCGAGATTCACCTGGTCACCTGAGGTGATGTCACCCAGGGTGGTTGCCTCCAGAGTATGCGGCACGATGTTCACATCGAAACGATTGGCGTTCACCGCATTCACGGTAAGACTCACCCCGTTGATACACACAGAACCTTTCTTCGCCACGTAGCGGGTTAACCCGTCGGGCATTTCAAACCTCAGCCTGACCGATCGTGCATCGTCACTGCGCTGAACAAGCTTGCCTATACCGTCCACATGACCGCTCACCAGGTGCCCACCCAGGGGCTGGCCCAGGCAGAGGGCCTTTTCCAGGTTCACGGGATCTGAGGGGTTCAAATTCCCCAGGGTCGTGACCTGCAGGGTTTCCCGGGAACAATCGGCAGCAAAATAATCACTACCCAGTTCCACAGCCGTCAGGCAAACGCCATTTACCGCGATACTGTCACCCAGTGCGCAGCTGGCGAAATCCAATCCCGGAGCCTTCACGGTAAGACGGACATCGCCGCCTCGAGACTCCATGGCGCCAATACGCCCAATTGCCTGGATAATTCCCGTAAACATCAGTTTTTCCCGTCCGGCCGTGCGATGAGGCGCAAATCCTCGCCTACCCGGGCCACATCTAAAATCCGTAATTGTACTCGGTCTGATAACGCTGTGATCTCGCCCAGGCCAAACATTCCCCGGGAAAGGTCTCCCAACAGGCACGGCGCCAGGTACACCACCAGTTCATCCACCAACCCCTCGGACAGGAAACGCCCTGCCAGGGTGGCGCCGGCTTCCACCAGCACCTCGTTCATCTGCAACTCGCCCAGGCGATCCACCACCGCCGCCAGGCTCAATCCACCCGGCCCTGCCGGAAGGCATTCAACCCGCGCTCCGGCGGTTTCCAGCGCTGAGCCGTCATTGCCTTCGGCGGTAAAAACCAGCACATCACCGGGCAAGCCCAGGGTCCTGGCAGACGCCGGTGTCCGCAATTCACTATCCAGCAATACTCTCAGGGGCTGTCTGGACACCCCGTCCAGGCGCTGATCCAGTCCCGGATCGTCGGCAAGGACGGTGCCGCTGCCGGTAATCACTGCCGAACTGCGCGCACGCCAGTGCTGGACGTCCTGCCGGGCAGCCTCACCGGTAATCCATTTACTCTCGCCATTCGCCAGTGCGGTACGGCCATCCAGACTTGCTGCAACCTTCACCCGCACCCAGGGGCGGCCAGATGCCATGCGCTTGATGAAGCCCGGATTCAGTGCCTCGGCCTGTTCCCGGCCAAGACCGGTCTGTACGACTATCCCCGCGGCCTCCAGCATTGCCAGGCCGCGTCCATCCACCCTGGGATTGGGATCGCGACTGGCCACCACTACCCGTGCCGGTGCAGCCCTTACCAGGGCCTCGGCGCAAGGCGGCGTCCTGCCGTGATGGGAACAGGGTTCCAGGGTCAGGTAGACCGTTGCACCCCGGGCGGCCTCACCGGCCTCTTCCAGGGCAAACACCTCGGCATGGGGCTCACCGGCACGCTGGTGCCAGCCTTCACCCACGATGCGATCATCCTTCACCACCACGCATCCCACGCGGGGATTGGGATCGGTGGAATACAGGCCGCCGCCGGCCAATTCCACAGCCCGCATCATGAACTGCCTGTCCTGTTCGCTGAACTTATTCATGGGGTAACCGATCTGCCCGGCGCCTAGCGGCGCTTGTTTTCCGGCAACAGTGGTAACTGCTGACGGTTGCCCGAACTCGGGTCCTTTCTCAATCGTTCGATCTCGTCCCTGAACTCATCCAGGTCCTGGAAGCTGCGGTACACCGAGGCGAATCGCACGTAGGCGACCTCGTCCAGGGCCCTCAACTCTTCCATGACCAACTCGCCAATCATTCGCGCCGGTACTTCCCGCTCGCCTGCCACCCGCAGTTTGTGAATGATGTGATTAATCGCCGCCTCAACCTCGTCACTACCCACCGGGCGTTTTTCCATCGCCCGGGTAATTCCGGCTCTCAACTTGCCCTGGTCAAACGGCTGCCGGGTATTGTCCCGCTTAACCACGTAAGGCAGCACAAGCTCGGCCGTCTCAAAGGTCGTAAATCGTTCACCACAATCCAGACATTCCCGCCTGCGACGAATCTGCGATCCCTCACCGGTCAGCCGGGAGTCGATCACCTTGGTCTCTTCATGAGCGCAGAAAGGACAATGCATGGGAGCTTACCGGGGCAGGAGCAAACCGAACCGGGGCCTAGTCACCGTAGACAGGGAACCGTGAGCAAAGCTCCAGCACCTGGCCACGCACCCGATCGTTGAGTTCATCATTCTCGATGTCGTCAAGAATGTCGCAAATCCATCCCGTCAACTGCACCACCTCGGCTTCACCGAAGCCCCGGGTGGTAATCGCAGGAGTACCCAGTCTCAAGCCGCTGGTCACAAACGGAGAGCGCGGGTCGTTGGGAACCGTGTTCTTGTTCACCGTGATATAGGCGCGTCCCAGTGCAGCGTCTGCATCCTTTCCGGTAATCGCCTTGTCCACCAGGCTCACCAGCAGCAAATGATTATCGGTACCACCGGAGACAATCTGGTATCCGCGTTCGATCAGCACTTCACACATCTTGCGTGCGTTGGCGACCACCTTCTCCTGGTATTCCTTGAAATCCGGCTGCAGGGCTTCCTTGAACGCCACTGCCTTGGCGGCGATGACATGCATCAAGGGACCGCCCTGGGTGCCCGGGAACACCAGGGAACTCAGCTTCTTGGTAATGACATCGTTTTCCCTTGCCAGAATCACACCACCCCGGGGACCACGCAGGGTCTTGTGGGTAGTCGAGGTGACCACATCTGCATAGGGCACCGGGTTTGGATACAACCCGGCCGCAACCAGGCCCGCCACGTGGGCCATGTCCACCATCAGGTAGGCGCCCACTTCATCGGCGATCTCACGGAAACGTTTCCAGTCCACCACTCGCGAATAGGCAGAGAATCCGGCGATGACCATGCGCGGTTTGTGCTCAAGAGCCAGGGCACGCACCTCGTCGTAATCGATTTCGCCGGTATCCGGCTTCACACCGTACTGCACGGCATTAAAAATCTGGCCCGAAAAATTGGGCTTGGCGCCATGAGTCAGGTGACCGCCATGGGCAAGGCTCATGCCCAGAACGGTTTCGCCGGGCTTGAGCAATGCCAGGTAAACAGCGGCGTTGGCCTGGGAGCCCGAATGGGGCTGCACATTGGCGTAACTGGCGCCGAACAACTGTTTAACCCGGTCAATGGCCAGGGTCTCGGCCACGTCCACAAATTCGCAGCCACCGTAATAGCGCTTGCCCGGATAACCCTCGGCATACTTGTTGGTCAGTACCGAACCCTGGGCCTCCATGACCCGGGGGCTGGCATAGTTCTCCGAGGCTATCAGCTCGATGTGCTCTTCCTGGCGGATACGCTCTTTATCAATGCATTGCGCCAGTTCATCGTCATAGCCGGCAATGGTCATTTTTCGGTCGAACATGCAAAGTCTCCGTAGTCACCTGCCCGGAGGGGCGATGGGACATCATCAAGGTCAATGGGCCAAAGGCGGGATTGTACCGCAGCCAGCGGCCCGTGAGGCCCCCCGAAAGCCCCCAAAGTGACGAATATCCTCATCACCGGGGCCGGTAGCGGCCACAAGAGAGCATCACGAGGCTGGCGATGAGCCCCTGGCTTATCCATAATTGACGGTTTTCCCGGAAGCAAAACTCCATGGCTCAATACGTTTATACGATGAATCGCGTCGCCAAGCTGGTGCCGCCCAAGCGCTTTATCCTGCGCGATATCTCCCTGAGCTTCTTCCCCGGCGCCAAGATTGGCGTCCTGGGCCTCAATGGCTCGGGTAAAAGCACCCTGCTGCGCATCATGGCGGGGCTGGATACCGAGATCGAAGGCGAGGCCCGTCCCCAGGCCGGAATCAAGATCGGCTACCTGCCCCAGGAACCCCAACTGGACGAGACCAAGGACGTGCGAGGCAACCTGGAAGCGGCCATGGGCGATGTCACGGCAGCCCTTGCCCGACTCGAAGAGGTCTACGCGGCCTACGCCGAACCCGATGCCGACTTTGATGCCCTGGCCAAGGAGCAGGCAGATCTGGAAAATATCGTCCAGGCAGCAGACGGTCACAGCATGGAGCGCACCCTGGAAGTGGCAGCCGACGCCCTGCGCCTGCCGCCCTGGGATGCTGATGTAAGCAAGCTCTCCGGTGGCGAACGCCGTCGGGTCGCGCTGTGCACACTGCTACTGTCCAAGCCCGATATGCTGTTGCTGGATGAGCCCACCAACCACCTGGACGCCGAGTCCGTGGCATGGCTTGAGCGCTTCCTGGAAAGCTATCCGGGCACCGTGGTAGCGGTAACCCATGATCGCTACTTCCTGGACAACGTGGCCGGCTGGATCCTGGAACTTGACCGGGGTTACGGCATTCCCTGGGAAGGCAACTACACCTCCTGGCTGGAACAAAAAGAACAGCGCCTGGCGATGGAAGAAAAGCAGGAAGCCGCCCGGGTTCGCAGCATGAAACACGAACTGGAATGGGTGCGCACCAATCCCAAGGGCCGCCAGGCCAAGTCCAAGGCGCGCCTGAAACAGTACGAGGAACTCGCCTCCCAGGAATTCCAGCGCCGCAACGAGACCAATGAAATCTATATCCCGCCGGGCCCGCGCCTGGGTGATGTGGTGGTCCAGGCCAAAGACCTGCACAAGAGCTTCGGAGACCGATTGCTGCTGGACGGACTGAATTTCGACCTGCCGCCCGGTGGCATCGTGGGTGTCATTGGACCCAACGGCGCCGGCAAGACCACGCTGTTCCGCATGCTGGTAGGACAGGAAACTCCCGATTCCGGCGAAATCACCCTGGGTAGCACCGTGCAACTGGCCTACGTGGACCAGAGCCGGGATTCCTTGTCCGACAATAAAACCGTGTGGGAGGAAATTTCCGACGGCCAGGACATCATTCGAATCGGGAACTACGAGACCCCGTCACGCGCCTATGTGGGGCATTTCAATTTCCGCGGTGCAGATCAACAAAAGAAAGTAGGACTGCTCTCCGGAGGTGAACGCAACCGGGTGCACCTGGCCAAGCTGTTGCGCTCCGGCGGCAACGTGCTGCTGCTCGATGAGCCCACCAACGACCTGGACATTGAAACCCTGCGAGCCCTGGAAGACGCTATCCTGGCCTTCCCCGGCTGCGTTGTGGTTATCTCACATGATCGCTGGTTCCTGGATCGTATCGCCTCCCATATCCTGGCCTTCGAGGGCAACAGTGAAGTGGTGTGGTTCGAGGGTAACTACCAGGACTACGCAGAGGACTACAAGCGTCGCAAGGGTGATGAAGCGGACCGGCCCCACCGGATTCGCTACAAGCCCATACACAGCTAGAAAAAAGTGATGCCGGGTGCGGGCGTTCCCGCCCCGGTCTCACGAAAAGAGTGTCAGGCGTTTGCGGAAAGGTATTTCTCGCGCCTGATGCGCTTCACCGGGAACCCCCTGGCCTTCAGCCAGGCGACGGCTTCATCGATCATATTCGGATTGCCGCACAAGTAGACAATATCCCGCTCGGGATCCAGTTCCATCCCCTCGAACAGTCCCTGGACATATCCCTGGCTTTCCCATGCATGGGGTTGCCCGGGCAGTTGGCGGCTGTACCTGGCGTGCAATTCGACGCCCGGCGTCGCCTGGGCGGCGGCAAGAAAATCCTCGGCGAACAAGAACTCCTCACGGCTGCGCACGCCAATTAACACCTCCACCCTGGCCTGGCTGTTTTGCATGCGTTGCGCCAACTGGGGCAGCATTGCCCGATAAGGCGTGATGCCGGTACCGGTGCCTACCAGCACATACCTGTCATGGTTTTCCTCGCGCAAGACAAAACGACCGTAGGGGCCACTGATGTCCACCTGGTCGCCTTCTTTGAGGCCAAACAGGTAACGCGTCGCCCTGCCATCTTCCACTGGCGCCACGGCAATCTCGAAATGATCTTCCCCCGGTGGATTCGCCACGCTATAGCTGCGATGGGTCTCGCCGTCCTCATCCTGGAAATGAACATTGACGAAGTGACCCGGTTTGAAATCCAGGAGTTGCCCGTCCTGGCGCCTGAAACCCAGGCACAGCACGGTTGGGGTCACCATACGGATATGGGTCACTACTGCAGGAAATGTGTCAAACGCCACGCTGCCTCCTATGCACCCGTGTATTCAAAGCCTTTCGCCAGGAAACCTGGCCAACACATTCCCCCTGCCCTCTACGGGCTGCTATATTCAGTGTCGACAGAACAATTCAATTAGGGAGAACTGAATGAAATCAAGAATGACACCGATCTTAGCACTGGGCCTGTTGGCGCTGCAGGGCTTTTCAATCTCTGCCTCCGCAGACGACCAGAGCATGGCAGCCAGACTCAATGATGTCATTCACGGTGAGCAGCGCTCCGAGGCGAACATCGCCAGGGACAGTCAGCGACACCCCTGGGACACGCTGGAGTTCTTCGGCATGCAGCCCGATATGACCGTGGTGGAACTATGGCCCGGTGGTGGCTGGTATACGGAAATCATTGGACCCGCCTTGCAAGGCACAGGCACCCTGGTGGCCGCCAGCTTTGGCATGGACGCAAGCCCCGCCTACCGGCCGCGGCTGCACAAGGCCCTGATGGAAAAGGTCGCCGGAAACCCCGCAGCATATGGCAGCGTCAAGGTCACTGAATGGCTTCCGCCGGAGAAATCCTCACTGGGCCCGGATGGGTCTGCCGACATGGTGGTGACCTTCCGCAACGTTCACGGCTGGATCAACTCGGGCATTGAGAAAGATGTGTTCAGCGCCATCGCCGCGGTACTCAAGCC
>Ga0102814_10001006_pt1 | contig 20106 bp, 11 predicted proteins | sample ColrivemetaGS741_FD_79112 | JGI IMG/M metagenome (GOLD analysis project Ga0102814, IMG submission 79112) | Estuarine microbial communities from the Columbia River estuary - Flood tide ETM metaG S.741 | ecosystem: Environmental > Aquatic > Marine > Intertidal zone > Estuary | place: USA...
AATACTTCAAATGGATCTACTTTTAAAATACCTTTTTCTATATAAATTGGTAAAAATTTACCAGCATCATCTCTTGAATAACCAAATGCCATTTGAGTTAAGTCGTTTGTTCCAAAAGAGAAGAATTCAGCTTTTTTAGCAATTAAATCAGCCGTTAGAGCAGCTCTAGGAATTTCAATCATAGTACCAACTAAATATTCAATAGTATCATTATATTCTTCAAAAACTTTAGCTGCAGTAGCTCTAATAATTGCTTCTTGACTTTCAAACTCTTGAATAGTACCGATTAAAGGAACCATAATTTCTGGTTTTGCTTCAATTCCTCTTTTCTTTAGGTTTAAAGCAGCTTCAATAATTGCTCTTGCCTGCATTTCAGTAATTTCAGGATATGTAATTCCTAATCTACAACCTCTGTGACCAAGCATTGGGTTAAATTCCTCTAATTCAACAATTTTGCTTTTTACAGCTTCTAAAGAAATATGCATTTCTTCGGCTAACTCTTTTTGTTGAGCTAAAGCATGAGGAACAAACTCATGTAAAGGTGGATCTAATAAACGAACAGTAACAGGTAGTCCTGCCATTGCTTCAAAAATTCCTTCAAAATCTTCACGTTGCATTGGCAATAATTGATCTAAAGCTTGTTTTCTACCTTTAACAGTATCTGCTAAAATCATTTCTCGCATTGCTTTAATACGATCAACTTCAAAGAACATATGCTCAGTTCTAGTTAAACCAATACCTTGAGCGCCAAAACTGCGAGCCACTCTTGCATCTTTAGGAGAGTCAGCATTTGTTCGAACTGCCATTGTTGCGTATTTATTTGATAATTCCATAATTTCAGCAAATTCTCCGCTTAATTCAGGTTCAATTGTTGCAACTTTTCCCTCAATAATATTTCCAGTAGAACCATTTAAAGAAATCCAATCACCTTCGTGGTATTCGTGACCATCAACTGTTAAGGTTCTATTTTTGTAATTAATTTTTAAGGCACCTGCACCAGAAACACAACATTTTCCCATTCCACGTGCAACAACAGCTGCGTGAGACGTCATACCTCCACGAGCGGTTAAAATACCTTTAGCAATGTTCATACCTTCTAAATCTTCAGGTGAAGTTTCTATACGAACTAAAATACTTGTTTTATATTTTGAAGCTTCATCAGCAAAGAAAACAATTTGACCAGTTGCAGCACCAGGAGATGCAGGTAAACCTTGAGCTATAACATTTGCTACTTTTAATGCTTTAGGGTCAAAAACAGGGTGTAATAATTCATCTAATTTATTTGGTTCTATACGAAGTAAGGCTTCTTTTTCAGTAATAGAACCTTCTTTTAGCTTATCGATTGCAATTTTAACCATTGCAGAACCAGTACGTTTACCATTTCTAGTTTGTAAAATCCAAAGTTTACCATCTTGCATAGTAAACTCCATATCTTGCATATCTTTATAATGATTTTCTAATTTCAGTTGGTACTCATTTAACTCATTGTAAATAGCAGGCATCAGCTCTTCTAATGAAGGGTATAATTCAGCTCTTTCAGCTTCTTCAACTTTAGCTAATTCAGCCCAACGTAAAGAACCTATTTTTGTAATTTGTTGTGGAGTTCTTGTTCCTGCAACTACATCTTCACCTTGTGCATTAATTAAATATTCACCGTTAAAAAGGTTTTCACCAGTTCCAGCATCACGCGTAAAACAAACACCAGTACCTGAGTTATCACCCATATTACCATACACCATTGCTTGAACGTTTACGGCTGTTCCCCATTCACTTGGGTAACCATTCATATTTCTATAATATACAGCTCTATCACCGTTCCAACTATTGAAAACGGCTACAACAGCTCCCCAAAGTTGATCCCAAGGGTTTGTTGGAAAATCGTGTCCAGTACGTTTTTTTACAGCATCTTTAAAATCGTAACAAAGGTCTTTTAAATCTTGAATTGTAAACTCAGTATCTAATTCTATATTACGTTTATGTTTTAATGCTTCCATTATTTCTTCAAAAGGGTCAATATCTTCCTTAGATTCTGGTTTCATACCTAAAACAACATCACCATACATTTGAATAAATCTTCTGTAAGAATCCCAAGCGAAACGCTCATTTCCAGATTTTTCAGCCAAACCAACAACAACTTCATCATTTAAACCTAAGTTCAAAACAGTATCCATCATACCTGGCATTGAAACTCTTGCTCCAGAACGTACAGATACTAATAATGGATTTTCTTTGTCTCCAAATTTTGATCCCATTATGTTTTCTATATTCTCTATAGCATCTTCAACTTCTTTAGTTATCATTTTTACTACTGCATCTTGACCTAGTAAATTATACTCTGTACAAACTTCAGTGGTAATTGTAAAACCAGGAGGAACAGGAATTCCTATTAGTCCCATTTCAGCTAAATTAGCTCCTTTACCTCCTAAAAGGTTTTTCATCTTGCTATTACCATCAGCTGTTTTATTCCCAAATTTGTAAACTCTGGTTTTCACTTCTTGAATCGTCTCCATCTTATTAATTAATTTTATAGTTTATTTTTAGTTTTAATGGCAACAAATTTAAGGACAGTATTTTAAGTTTATTATGATTTATGTCATTGAAATAAGTGATTTAAATATTAAAGTAATTATTGTTACTTAATAAAATATTCAAATTTAATGTGTAACAAAACCAGAAATTAAAAGTCTATTATAAATAGAGTCTATATAATTACTAAATACATAAATTTTAGATGTTTGATTTAGATCGTTGGCAAGAAATATTTGAAACAATAAGAAAGAACAAGCTTCGTACATTTCTTACAAGTATTTCTGTTGCGTCTGGTATTTTTATTTTAGTTGTTTTATTAGGTTTTGGGCAAGGGATGCAAAACGGAATTCAAAAGGAATTTGAAGCAGATGCAACTAACCGTATTTGGGTTTGGACACAGGTTACTACTAAGGAATTTAAAGGATTAAATCCAGGAAGATCAATACAACTAAGAAATGAAGATTATAATAATTTATCTTCACTATATAATGAAGAAATAGAATATAAATCAGATTTATATAGAGTTTTTGGAGTAACAATAAACTATAAAGAGGAAGTTGTTTCTTATGGAATTAATGGTATTAGTCCAAACTACCAACAAATTGAAAATCAAAAAATAGTTTTAGGTCGTTATATAAACTATGCTGATTTAGAAACTAAAAATAAAGTTGTTGTTATCAGTAATAAAATTAAAAATGAATTACTAAAGGATGTAGAAAATCCACTTGAAGAGTACCTTCAACTTTCAGGAATCAATTTTAAAATTGTTGGTGTCTATATGGATGAAGGAGGGGAGCGAGAAGAAGATAGAGTATTTATACCTATAAGTACTGCTCAAAGTATATTTAATGGCTCAAACAGAATAGCAAACTTGGCTTTTACAATAAAACTTGAAAAGGATTTTGAAACATCCTTGGCTGTTTCCAAACAATTTACCGAAGAAATAAAACAATATCTAAAGCAGGTACATACTGTAGCACCTGATGATAATGCTATAAATGCATTTAATACTATGGAAGAAGCCAAACGCTATTATACCTTAACGAGTAATATTGCATTCTTTTTCTGGTTTGTAGGTATTTGTACCATTATTGCTGGTGTGGTTGGAGTTAGTAATATTATGCTAATAATAGTAAAGGAACGCACACGTGAAATAGGAATTAGAAAAGCATTGGGCGCAAAACCTTGGTCAATAATATGGATGATAATGCAGGAATCAATTTTTGTTACTTCTGTTGCAGGTTTTGCTGGATTAATTTCAAGTATGGCATTATTAGAAGTAGTGGGTCCAAATATCGAAGTAGATTATGTGCTAAACCCTTCAGTTAACTTTACAATGGCAATTACAATGGTAATTGTATTAATAGTAGCAGGAGCTTTGGCAGGATTTTTTCCAGCTTGGAAAGCAGCAACAATTCAACCAATTAAAGCATTAAGTCACGAATAAAATAAATATGTTTAGCAGAGATCGTTGGAACGAAATTTTAGAAGTACTCTCCAGTAATTGGGTGAGAACTTTATTAACGGCTTTTGGTGTATTTTGGGGAATTTTCATTTTAATATTATTACTAGCAGCTGGTAAAGGATTAGAAAATGGTATAAGACAAGATTTTGGAGATATTGCTACCAATACGATGTTTATGTGGACACAAACTATTACTAAATCATACGAAGGTATGGGAAAAGGAAGACGTTTCAGTTACGATTTAGATGATGTTGCAGATATTCGAGAAAATGTTCCAAATTTAAGATTTGTTTCACCACGTAATCAATTAGGTGGATTTAGAGGTGCAAATAACGTAGTAAGAGGTTTAAAGGTAGGAGCTTTTAATGTGTATGGAGATTATCCTGAAATAATTAAACAAGAACCAATGGATATAACTTCAGGCAGGTTTATTAATTATGCCGATATAAATGAGAAAAGAAAAGTAGCAATTATTGGTGAAGGAGTTAAAAGTAGTTTGTATGATATAGGCGAAGCAGTAATTGGGACCTATATAAAAATACAAGGTGTTAATTTTATGGTAATTGGCACCTATAAGAAAAAAACTACAGGTGGTGATGGAGAAGAAGATCAAAAACAAATATACGTTCCGTTTACTTCGTTTTCACAAGCATTTAATAGAGGAGAACGTGTTGGATGGATGGCAATTACTGCAAAAGATGGAACTCCAATAACCGCAATTAAGAATGATATTTTTAATATTGTTAAAAAGAATCATAAAATTCATCCAGAAGATTCAAGAGCAGTAGGTCATTTTGATTTATTTGAACAATTTAATAGAGTTGAATCTTTATTTATGGCTCTAAAAGTAATTGCATATTTTGTAGGAACGTTGGTGTTATTATCGGGAATTATTGGAGTGAGTAATATTATGTTAATAGTTGTAAAAGAGCGTACCAAAGAAATTGGAATTAGAAGAGCTTTAGGAGCTACACCAACAAATATTAGAGGACAAATACTTACAGAATCTGTCTTTTTAACTATTATTTCAGGAATGGCAGGGATTGTTTTTGGTGCCTTATTTATATACCTCATTAATTACATAATTGCATTATCTGGACCAATAGATATGTTTACAAATCCTAGTGTTAATTTAGGCGTAATAATAACGGCATTAACAATATTAATAGTTTCAGGCTTATTGGCAGGATTAATTCCTGCACAAAATGCGATTAAACTTAAACCTGTTGAAGCTTTGCGAAATGAATAAATATCAATTTAACAATACAAAAAATCAATGAAAAAATCAGTAACAATTTTTGTTTTAGTTTTTATAGTAATCACTTTTAGTGCTGCTATGTATTATTTATATCAAAAAAATGCAGAAGATCCAGTTGTTTATAAAACTGAAAAGGCTTCCATTCAAAATATTGTTAAAAAAACAGTAGCTACAGGAAGTATTTTACCTTTGGAAGAAGTGTTAATAAAGCCAAATATTTCTGGAGTAATAGAAGAAATTTATGTTGAAGGTGGAGATATTTTAAAGGCAAATGATTTAATTGCAAAAATTAAGATAATCCCAAATTTATCTTCTTTAAACAATGCTAAAAATGCCATTCAAAGTGCAAAAATTTCATTAGATAATGAAACTCAAAACTACAATCGTCAGAAAGGGCTTTTTGATAAAGGAGTTATTTCTAAACAAGCTTTAGAAAGGGTAGAAGTAACCTACAATCAGGCAAAACAATCTTATAAAGCTGCAAATCAAAATTACGATATTGTAAAAACTGGTTCAACTAGTGGATTGGGAAATTCAGCAAATACATTAATTCGATCCACAGTTTCAGGAATGGTTTTAGAAATGCCTGTTGAAGTTGGAAATCAAGTAATTGAAAGTAATACTTTTAATGAAGGAACTACAATTGCTGCATTGGCAGATGTAAATAAAATGATTTTTGAAGGAAAAGTTGATGAATCTGAAATTGGAAAAATTAAAGAAGGTTTACCACTAGAAATTACTGTTGGAGCTATTGAAAACAAGAAATTTGATGCAGTATTAGATTATATCGCTCCAAAAGGAAAATTAGAAAATGGCGCTGTTCAGTTTGAAATTAAGGGAACTTTACAAAAACAAGATACTACATTTATAAGAGCAGGTTTAAGTGCAAACGCCTCCATAATTTTAGCAAAGGTAGATAGTGTTTTGGCAATAAAAGAAGCTTTGGTACAATTTGATCCAGAAACTAAAAACCCTTTTGTAGAGATTAAAAAAGGTGAAAAAGATTTTGAACGAAAAGATATTAAAACAGGAATTAGTGACGGGATATTTGTTCAAGTAATTGAAGGTGTTTCGTTGGAAGATGAAATTAAAGTATGGAATGCAATTAAACCTCAAGGAGGTAATTAATAAATAAATAGTTTTTTTAAATATTATATTAAACATCCTTAATTAATTTGATGAAAATCGGGTTTTCTTCTTCTTAAAAATGTTTGCAACTATTGTTATAGATTAAAAACATTCAATCTTAAATTACTTTTATATATTTGATAATATAATTATCAAAAACTCTTAACCTATATAAAAGTTATTTTCTCATGAAAAAATCTATTCTTATTTCTTGTTTATTTGTATTTCTTAGTATACATTTTATCCAAGCTCAAAAATCAAAAAAAGAAGTTAAACAACCTCTAGAATCTATTAAAATTGAAGGTTTTCAATGGCGAAGTATTGGACCAGCATTGACTTCTGGAAGAATTTCAGATGTTGCTGTAAACCCTAATAATCCCTTTGAATATTATGTTGCTTCTTCTGCTGGTGGCGTTTGGAAAACTGAAAATTCAGGGGTTGAATATACTCCAATATTTGATGGTGAAGGGTCTTATTCAATTGGTTGTGTAACTATTGATCCAAGCAATACAAATGTTATTTGGGTTGGAACAGGAGAAAACAACAATCAACGTTCTGTTAATTATGGAGATGGTGTTTATAAATCATTAGACGGAGGAAGAAGTTGGAAAAATATGGGTTTAACAACTTCGGAACATATTGGAAAAATTATTGTTCATCCAAAAAATTCTGATATCGTTTATGTTGCAGCAATTGGACCATTATGGAGCAAAGGCGGAGAAAGAGGATTGTATAAAACAATAAATGGAGGAGAAACTTGGAATGCGGTGCTGACAGTTGATGAGCATACAGGAGTAAATGATGTTGTTATGGATCCAAGAAACCCAGATATTTTATATGCATCAACTTTTCAAAGAAGAAGACATGTTTATACGTATGTTGGTGGTGGACCTGGTTCAGGAATGCATAAAAGTACAGATGGTGGAAAAACTTGGAATGCTATAAATTCAGGATTACCGACAACTGAATTAGGAAGAATAGGTTTGGCTATTTCACCAGCAAATCCAGAAATAATATATGCTATTGTTGAAGCTGCCGATGGAAAAAGCGGTTTTTACGCTTCAACAAATAGAGGTGCAAGCTGGGAAAAAAGAGGAAATCATGTAACTAGCGGAAATTATTATCAAGAAATTATTGCAGATCCTGTTGATGAGAATACAGTTTATTCTATGGATACGTGGATGTCTGTTAGTCACGATGGAGGTAAATCTTTTAACGTTGTTGGAGAAGATTTTAAACACGTAGATAACCATTGTATGTGGATTAATCCAAATAATAATAAGCATTGGCTTGTAGGCTGTGATGGTGGAATGTACGAAACTTTTGATGCAGGAAATAAATGGGATTTCAAAGAAAATATACCAGTAACTCAATTTTATAAAGTAGCCGTTGATAACGATTATCCTTTTTATAATGTATATGGAGGTACTCAGGATAATTTTAGCATTGGTGGTCCTTCTAGAGTTTTAACAAATCATGGTATAACCAATTTTGATTGGTTTATAACAAATGGTGGTGATGGTTTTGAATCTCAAATCGATCCGAATAATCCTGATATTGTTTATGCGCAATCACAATATGGTTTTTTAGTTCGTTACGATAAAAAAAGTGGAGAAATTGTTGGAATTCAACCTAAAGAAAGGGAAAATGAAAATGCGTATCGTTTTAATTGGGATTCTCCTTTATCAGTTAGTAAGCACGCTCCAGGGCGTTTATATTTTGCTGCTAATAAAGTTTTTAGATCCAATGATTATGGGAATAGCTGGGAAGTTTTAAGTGATGATTTATCGCAACAAATAGATAGAAATAAATTAAAAGTTTATGATAGAGTATTGAGTATTGATGCTGTTGCAAAAAATGAATCCACATCACTTTATGGAAGTATTGTAGCCTTATCTGAATCTCCAATTGATGAAAATTTAATTGCTATTGGAACAGATGATGGACTTGTTCAAATTACTGAAAATGGAGGAAATTCTTGGAGAAAAATTGATAATATTCCTGGAGCACCGAACCAATCGTATGTTAATAATGTGTATTTATCTAGACACGATGTAAATGTGATTTATGTAGCTTTTAATCATCATAAATATGGCGATTTTAAACCGTATATTTTTAAATCTTCAGATAAAGGGAAAACTTGGACGAGTATAAGTAATAACTTACCAATTAGAGGAAGTATTTACGCGTTTGAGGAGGATCATGTAAATAGTGATTTGCTTTTTTGTGGAACAGAATTTGGTGTATACTTTTCACCTGATAAAGGTTTAAACTGGAAAGCTTTAAAAACTGGATTACCAACAATTAACGTTAGAGATATTGCCATACAAGAGCGTGAAAACGATTTGATATTAGGAACCTTTGGTAGAGGATTTTATGTTTTAGATGATTATTCAGCGTTAAGAACAGTTAGAAATGCTGAACCTACCGAAAATGCAATTATTTACCCAATTAGAGATGCTTTAACGTGGGAAAAAAGTCAGCCTTTAGGCTTACCAGGAAAAGCATTTCAAGGAGATAATTTTTTCACTGCACCTAATTTAGGGCCTGAAGCAATGATAACTTATTATTTCAATGAGGACTATGAATCGTTAAAAGATAAACGTTCTAAAGCCGAAAAAGAGCTTATTAAAAATAAAAAAGATGTTACTTATCCGAATTATAATGAATACAATGCTGAAACTAATGAAAACGAACCAAAATTAGTATTTACAATTAAAGATGCTGATGGAAATGTTGTTAAAAAAGAATTTAAGAAGCCAGCAAAAGGAATTCAACGTTTTAACTGGGATTTAAGATATACACTTCAAAACCCTATAGATTTCAGTAAATCACCTTTTTACAATCCTTGGGAAACTATAGATGAAGGCACTTTAGCACAACCAGGAGTTTATACCGTAGAAATGCAATTGTTTAAAAATGGCATAGTTACAAATTTAGTTGACCCTACAAGTTTTAATGTAAAAGGTTTGGATAATACGGTTTTACCTGCTGAAGACAGAGCTGTAAAAGTAGCATTTCAAAAGGAAGTTGCACAACTAGAAGCCAATTTTGGAAATACACAAAATATGATTTCTGAAATTAATGAAAAGTTGAAATATATGAAAGCTGCTATTGAAAGATCAGAACAACCTTTCGACGTATTTTCAAATGCTGTATTAGCCATTGAAAATAAGATTAAAGCAATTAATATTGAATTGTATGGAGATCCTATAAAAACTAATTTAGATATAGATCAACCACAATCACCTGCAAACAGAATTGGTATTATTAGTTACGAGCAAAAGTATACAACTTCTACACCAACTAAAACACATAAAGATACGTATGCAATTGCCAAAACTGAAATTGATGCAATTAAGAAAAAGGTTGAAATCATTTATAATATTGATGTAAAACAATTAGAAGATAAATTGGTAAAATCTAGAACACCTTATACACCAGGACGTGGGTATCAATTTAAAAATTAATATAACATATTATATTATTCAAAAGTGATTGAAAATAATAATTTGGTTTTAATTATTATGTATTAAACTGCAATAATTGAATAACCTCTAATAATTAAAATTGAAACCATCAAAAGTAAAATTTTGATGGTTTTTTATTTAATTTAATTTTAATATTGAAAAAATGTATCTTTTCAAAATAAAAATAGTTATTTAAATTTTACACAATTATGAAAACATCTTTTAAAGTTGAACTTATAAGTTTTAATAAAATTTCCTATTTACCAAATTCTTGGAATAATGAAGATTATATAAATTTGTTGGAAATTATGGATTATGGAGATATTTCAGATATTCCGCAAAACGAATTAAAAGATATGTGTTTCATGCTTTTAACGGATAATGAACCTGAGGAAGCTGCAACTATTATTTTAAAATATATTTTTAAAAGTCGCCTAAATGATGGACAAATAGAGAACCTTTCAAACGAAATGTTGGAAGAGAAAATGTGGGAAGAATATGCTGATTTATCATTACATGAAGAGTTTTTTAATGTTCACCAAGTTTTATATAATGCATTTAATGGGAAATTTCCAATTCCAGAAGCAGTACAATTTAAAATTAAAGTAAGCACAGTTAAAAACAGTAACTTAGAAATATTTGAAACAAATACAGAAACTCCATTAATTAGATTATTAGTTAACGGAATGCCTGAAACAACGTTAATTAATAGGTTGTTTGAGGAACAATTAGAAGGCACAAATTTTAAAGATTCAAAAGATATTATTTGGCAGCTATCAAAGGAGATTGTGGATAAAAACAATGTGATTTTTACCGTAATTTCATCCTTATATTGGTTTAAAGACTTAAAATATGTTAACGATTTTGAAGGAGAAACACATAAAGATGAATAAAATATAACTTGCTGTTTTCTTATTATTTTATCAGTATGTGAATTATAAAAGTATATTTGCACACCAAAATTTAATATATGAATTTAAAGAGTGAAGGTGAAGTAGTGGCTATAAGTCAAAGAGAGATTGATGAATGTATTCGTGTATTAGAAAGTTTGGTTTTAGATACCAATCAAATTTTTGATATTTCTAAAGAAAAAAGAACTGCCCTAATAAAAGCGGCTGGACAATTTTCAAGACCAAATCGTACTGAGTTTGCTCGCAGAAAAAAAGATGCAAAGAAAAATGAAAAACGTAAAAAAGCTGCTAGAGATAAACATGCTCGTAAAGTAACAGGAATTAGAAGTGCACGAGAGGCACATATATTTGTTGCTCCAAAATTACTTGCTGCAGCAGATGTAGAAAGCAAAGATTTACCAGAATTAGCTTCATCAAGAAATTGCTATGTATGCAAAGACCAGTTTACTAAGCTGCATCATTTTTATGATACTATGTGTACAGCATGTGGAGATTTTAATTACGCAAAGCGTTTTCAAACTGCAGATGTAAATGGTCAAATAGCTGTTATCACTGGTTCTCGTTTAAAGATTGGTTACCATATTACTTTAATGCTTTTAAGAGGAGGAGCTACCGTTGTTGCTACAACTCGTTTCCCTGTTGATTCCGCAATTCGATTTTCTCAGGAAGAAGATTACAATCAATGGAAAGATAGATTACATATTCACGGGCTAGATTTAAGACATATCCCAAGTGTAGAAATTTTCTGTAATTATATAGAGCAGAAGTACGATCGCTTAGATATTTTAATTAATAATGCAGCTCAAACAGTAAGAAGACCAGCAGGCTTTTATTCGCATTTAATGGCTAAGGAAGAGCAGCCAATTACAACCTTGCCAAAAGCTGTTCAAGATTTACTATTTGATCATTCAGCTTGTTTAAATGAATTAAAATCTCTTACATCAGGAGCTTCACCTAATAAAAATATGCCAGTAACTTGGCACGGACCAGAACCAGGAATCGGTTTAAGAGCATCTGCAAAATTATCTCAAATTCCATATAGTTTCGATAACACATTGGTTGCTCAAGAAGTATTTCCGGAAGGAGAGTTAGATGCTGATTTGCAACAAGTAGATTTACGAAAAACTAACAGTTGGCGCCTAAAATTAGGAGCAATTGAAACAACAGAAATGATAGAAGTACAGTTAGTAAATTCCGTTGCTCCTTTTGTGCTTTGTAACCGTTTGTCTGAATTAATGAAAAAAGACAATACAGGAAAAAAACACATTATAAATGTTTCTGCAATGGAAGGTAAGTTTCATCGTTTTTTCAAAGAATCACGTCACCCACATACAAATATGGCAAAAGCAGCTTTAAATATGTTAACACATACTGCTTCAGGAGAATTAGCAAAAAGTGGAATTTATATGAACGCTGTTGATACTGGTTGGGTAACCGATGAAGATCCTGCTGAATTGTCTAAAATGAAACAAGAGGTGCACGATTTTCAGCCACCACTTGATATTGTTGATGGAGCTGCACGAGTAATGGATCCATTATTAGATGGTATTAATACTGGAAAACATTGGTGTGGTAAATTCTTAAAAGACTACAGACCAATAGATTGGTAAAAGCCTAAATTAAAAGTATTTTTAATGTTGTCCACTTAATTCAGCACTAACTACTTCTGTATTTTTATCTTGTAAAACAATCTAAGGTTCCCGGATTTTAATAAGGTTTTTCCCGCTTTTAGTTGTACCAACTAACCAAAAACAAACCCCCATTGCTTCTACAGGTCTATCCACATAAAAATAAAATTATAATTTAAAATTTTAAATTGTATTTTAGATTTATAATTTTTTATGGAAGAGAACTTTATAGATAACGTTAAACAGATTATTTTAAATCATTTAGATGATGAGAAATTTGGCGTCAACGAATTAGCATCTGAGATTGGTTTAAGTAAATCACAAACTTTAAGAAAAGTAAAATCTGTTTCTGGTAAATCTATAAATCAGTTTATTAAGGAAACTCGGCTTCAAGAAGCTGCTAAATTAATAGTAGAGACTGACTTAAATGCTTCAGAAATTTGCTATAAAACAGGGTTTAGTAGTCCTTCATATTTTAATAAATGTTTTAAAAAATATTATAATTTAACCCCAAGAGAATATAAAGAAAATCCAACTTTAAAAAGGGGTAAAAAATTTACTGAGTCGATTGGTTTTAAAAAACTGCGTATTTATAAATATTTTTTTTTAGGAGGGTTTTTATTAGCATTGGTTTTATTCTTGGTAAAGGTTAAACAAGATTCAAATATTGATAATAATTCAAAGATATCAATTGCGGTATTATATTTTGATGATCACAGTCCTAATTCAGATATTGAATGGTTTTGTAACGGATTAACTGAAGAAATTATTGAAAAATTGGCTGGTGTGGAAAAGCTGTTAGTAACTTCAAGAACTTCAGTAAAACAATTTAGAAACTCCAAAAAATCAATAACTGAAATAGCAAAATCTCTAAATGTAGATTTTATTCTTGAATCAAGTGTCTCTAAGTCAAAATATAACGATTCCATTAGAATTATTACCCAATTAATAAATATAAAAGATACGCACGTTTGGTCAAATACTTTTGATGAAAGTATTGAAAATTCGTTAAGAATGCAAAACGATGTATCTAAACGAATTGTAAAACAGCTTAATATTGCTTTAAGCCCTGAAGAAGAAAAAAATATTGAAAAGTATCCTACGGAAAATATGGAAGCTTATAAATTATTTCTTAAAGCTGAATACCAAAGAAGTTTATTCAATAAAACAGCATATGCAAAAGCAAAACCACTATATGAAGATGTTATTGCAAAAGATTCTAGTTTTATTGAAGCTTATTTAGGTTTATCACAAATATGGCAAATAGGTGGGTTAGTTTGGGGTTTGTATAATGAGCAGGATGCTTGGGAAAACGCTAAACAATTATTATTGAAAGCAAGAAATATTAATGCAAACAATGAAGAATTAGAATACTATTTACATTTAGGTTATTTTTATTATGATTGGAATTTTGAAGCTATGGAAACCTATTATCAAAAAAGATTGTTAATGCCAAATTATAGTAACAATACAGGTGTAATACTTGATTTTGCAATTAAAACAGGAAGATATAATGAAGCATATTTAATAAATGAAGGTTATATTAAAAACTCACCAAATACTAGTCATTTATACGTTTTTAAAGCAGAAATATTAAATTTTTTAAATAAAAAAAATATAGCTTTTGATATTTTAGAGAAAAAAAACCTTTTGTTTTTTGATGATATGTATTACCTCAGAGAATCAGCAAAGATATATTTCTATCTTGGTGATTATGAAAAATCTAAAATTCAATTAAAAAAAATTAGAACACATTTTCCAAATGAAAACCCGTCAATTTTAATATGGTTAGATGCTGTTTTTGCTCAAATTGGTAATGCTAATAATGTTAATTTATATTTAAATGAGCTTAAAAATCTTTATGAAAAACATGAATCAGGAAGCCCTGCTTGGTTTATAGCACTATATTATTGTTATATTGAAGATTATGAAAAAGCTTTTATTTGGTTAGAAAATTCGTTCAACCGTCATGAAGTTGAATTGACTTGGTTAAGAGAAGAACCTCTTTTAATTCCTATTAAAGAGGATGTAAGATACAAAGATTTATATACCAAAATTGGATTTTCAAAAATCGAATAAACTTTCCTGCGTTTTCCTAAAACATTAAGTGTCTTACTCTATAAATGCGTTAAAATTACCATTAATGCGTTAAAATTACAACGATTTCATAAAAGATTACAATTTAAAAGTTTGTTTTTCACATTGGTTTAAAGTAAATGTAATCAATTTTGTATCAAAGGGTTAAAAAAAGCCTATAAGGCTTAAACTACTTAAAAGTTGCTAAAAATTCTAACTCTTAATTATTAACTAAATAAATTTATTATTATGAAATCAAAACTAGTTTTAACAGCAGTTCTAACATCGCTTTTAATAATATGTGGATGTTCGAACAGTGATTACAAAATTGAAGAATCAGGTTTAATTTACGACGATGATTCACCTCTATCCATAAGCGAATCTGGATTTAAAGGATCTGTAATTAACCAAACGTATCCGCAAGCACAAGCAGAGGTCCTAGAAACTTTTGGAAATATTGCAAAAAGTATAATGGCAGGAGCAGGAAAAGGATATTATGGCGAATTTATGGACCAACTTATCTCTTTTCATGCATATGGCGACAACTTTACTGAATTTAATGGAGGACAATCTTTCGATAGTGCTGGTAATGAACATAATGAACGTCAGTTATTTGGAGAAGATTTAGAAGAATGGGATCCTGAAGTTAATCAATTTGCCGCGCTCCCTGGAACTTTGAAAGTAGCTGTATATTTTGGAAATGTTGCTAATTTAACTTTTACCTCAGATTTTAAACTGACGCATAAGATATATGGTGATATTACAGTTAATAATCTAATTACTTTATTGTTTGTTAAAACAAAAGGGAAATGGAAAATGGTTCATGAACATCATTCTCCTATAGCTGAAGAATCTGAATTGGCTTCTAAAACATCTGAATCCAAGAGTGCATCTGAATCCAAGATTTCTGCAATTGACCAAACGTATTCACAAGCACAATCAGAGGTATTAGAGACTTTTGGCAATATTGCAAAAAGTATAATTAACGGAGCTGGAAAAGGATATAACGGAGAATATATGGATCAACTTATCTCTTTTCATGCTTATGGAGACAAGTTTACTGAATTCAATGGAGGGGTATCTTTCGATAGTGCTGGAAATGAACATAATGAACGTCAGTTATTTGGTGAAGATTTAGAAGAAGGCGGAGTATTACGATTTGCAGCTATTCCTGAAACTTTAAAAGTTGCTGTATATTATGGAAATGTAGCTAATTTAACTTTTACCTCAGACTTTATACTTATGCATAAGGAATTTGGAGAAATAACAGTTAATAATCTAATTACTTTATTATTTGTTAAAACAAATGGTGAATGGAAAATAGCTCACGAACATCATTCTCCTGCAGCTCTGTAAATACATAAAGCAAAAAATATCAACCTTTTTAGAATAATTTTTAAACATTAAAATATGAAAACAAGAATAAAATTTACATTAATTATTATTACGGGAATATTATTTAGTAGTTGTAATGCAAGTAAAGACCTAGTAAACACTGAATATCCAGAAGCAAAGCAAGAAGTTATGGAAACTTTTGGAGCTATTGCACAGAGTATTAAGGATGGAGATTTAGATAAATTAATTTCTTTTCATGCTTATAGTCCAAAGTTTACAGAATTTAAAAATGGAGAGCCACGTAATGGAGGTGAAGCAAATGAAAAACACGAAAGAAATGTTTTTGGAGCAGTTACTGAAGTTGTAAAATTTGATGCAAAAGATTTGCAAATTGCTGTTTATGGCGATGTAGCCAATTTAACTTTTCATTCAGATTTTCAATTAAAATTTGGAGAAGATTTAGTTGTAGTAAATGATCAAATTACATTGTTATTCGTTAATACAAGTAAAGGGTGGAAAATGGTTCATGAGCATCATTCTCCTTTGAAAAAATAGCGGACAAAATTTAATAATATAAAACGTTAGAAGGTTGTTACATCTTAATTTCTAACGTTTTTTCATTATTAGAGTGTACAATTTACTTTAATAAAAATTACCGACATTCTCCGTATTGAGTAATGATTAAAAATAAATAATGAAATTTTTTATACTGCTATTTGGAATTATATAATAATATTTTTCAAAACATCCCATACATTAGCCGCCAGTATTTTTTGACCTTCAACTGTTGGATGAATACCATCTGCTTGATTTAATGAAGGAATTCCACCAACATCTTTTAATAAAAAAGGAATTAAGTCTAATTTATTTTTTTCTGCTAATTCAGGAAAAATTCTTTTAAATTCAGAAATATAATCTTGTCCCATATTTGGAGGTAATTGCATTCCCACTAATACAATTTTGGTAGTTATATTTTTTTCAAGCACAGCATCAATAATATCTTGTAAATTATCCCTAGTTTCTGATAAAGGAACACCTCGTAAGCCATCATTTGCACCTAGTTCCAACACAAAAACATCAATTTTTTGATTCAGCACCCAGTTTATTCTACTTTTACCACCAGCAGTAGTTTCACCACTTACTCCTGAATTAATAACCGTATAATCCAATGAGAGCGAATCTATTTTAGCTTGAATAAGTGCAGGAAACGCATCATTTACATCATCCAATCCATACCCAGCTGTTAAGCTATCACCAAAAAATAAAATTGTTTTTGTTGTATTTGTTTCAGTAAGGTTGCTTTCATTTTCAATAGGCGCTATTTCAAGGGTATTTTCCTTTTTTGAAGTATCAGATCTACAAGATAGTAGTACTAACATTAATGAAAAATAACAAAACTTTAAGAAAATCTTACTAACACTAACAGTCAAATTTAAAATCAATTGCTTATTTTTCAGTTTTTGCATTTTTAAATAAAATTTATATTAAAAGGGTACCATGACAAAGATATTAAAGATTCACGAATTAGAGAAAACATATACGAGTGGCTCAAAAAATTTAACAGTACTAAGTAATATTTCGTTTGATGTTGAAAAGGGAAGTATCTTTTCTATTGTTGGCCCTTCAGGAAGTGGAAAAACTACTTTGCTTGGATTATGCGCAGGTTTAGATTATCCAAGTGCCGGAAATATAGAACTGTGTGGAAATAGTTTAGAACACTTAAATGAGGATGAACGTGCACAATTAAGAAATAAGGAAGTCGGTTTTATTTTTCAGAACTTTCAATTATTACCTACCCTTACTGCCTTAGAAAATGTAATTGTACCGTTAGAATTACAAGGTGAAAAAAATGCAGCAAAAGTTGGTATGGAATTGTTGGGAAAAGTAGGGTTAGCGGATCGTTTTCATCATTATCCATCACAATTATCAGGTGGTGAACAGCAACGTGTAGCATTGGCAAGAGCTTTTTCTAATAAACCTTCTATTTTATTTGCCGATGAACCAACGGGGAATTTAGATTCAGCAACTGGAGAAAAAGTTATTCAGTTATTGTTTCAGTTAAATAAAGAAGCAGGAACTACATTGGTTATTATTACGCACGATTTAGATTTAGCCAATAGAACCCAACAAATACTTCGACTAAAAGGAGGAAAAATAATGTCGAACGAAAAAACAATAGCAGGTTAATGAGTAATTTACCTTTAAAAAGTTCGGTACAATGGCTGTTTAAAATGGCTTGGCGAGATGGAAAAGCTAGTATTTCCAGATTAATGCTATTTATGGCATCTATTATTTTGGGAATTGCCGCTGTGGTATCTATTCAATTGTTCAGTGAAAACTTAAAGCAAAATATTAAAAATCAGTCTAAGGCATTAATGGGAGCTGATTTTATTATAGACAGCAGACAACTTCCTTCTGAAAAAGTACAATCAATTATAGATTCATTAAAAGTAGCCGCTTCAGAAGTTAATTTTGTATCAATGGCTTCATTTCCAAAAAATGATGGAACTAAGCTTGTAAAAGTTCGTGCTATAGAAGGTAATTTTCCATTTTATGGAACACTGGATACAGAACCAGTTAATGCAGCTACAAACTATCAAGCATTAGGAGGCGCACTGGTAGATGCCACGCTAATGTTACAATACAATTTAAAACCTGGAGATTCAATAAAATTAGGAAAACTAACATTTCCAATTATTGGCTCATTAATATCTGTTCCTGGAAGTACAGCAGTCTCAACATCCGTTGCTCCACCAGTGCTTATTCCTTTTCGTTTTATTGAAGAAACTGAATTGTTGCAATTGGGAAGTAGAAAAGAATATCAGTACTTTTTTGTTGCACCTCCATCAATGGATTTAGAACTGTTAGATAAAAAAATAGATCCAATTTTAGATGATGAGAATGCTGATTTAGATACGCATACAAGTACAAGTGAACGCTTAGGAAGAAGGTACGATAATGTGAGCAAATTTTTAAATTTAGCTGCATTTATTGCGCTTTTATTGGGTTGTGTGGGTATTGCAAGTTCTGTACATATTTATATAAAAGAAAAGTTAAAAAATGTAGCAGTCCTAAAATGTATAGGAGCCTCAAGAAAACAAACATTTTTAATTTATTTAATTCAAATTATAGGAATTGGATTAATTGGTGGGATTTTAGGTGCTGCCATAGGAATAGGATTGCAATATGCCTTTCCTTATTTTTTGAAAGAATTTCTGCCATTCGATGTTGAAATAGCAATTACTTTCCAACCCTTAATTATGGGAATATTATTGGGTATTTTAATGTCGGTTTTATTTGCATTATTGCCGTTGTTAGGCACTTGGTATGTTTCTCCATTGGAAGTTTTAAGAGGAACGGATGAAAACTTGGTTAAACCGAGAAAAGCAAGACTTTTTACCTTAGCAGCAATTTTACTTTTTATATTTTTATTTTCTTTTTGGTTATTAAAAAACGCTTTGTTTGGATTGGCCTTTACCGTTGGAATTTTAATAACTTTTGCAATTATGGCTGGTATTTCTAGTTTTTGTATGCAATTAATTAAAAAGTTTTTTCCAACTAATTGGGGATTTACAGAACGACAAAGTTTATTAAATCTATTTCGCCCAAATAACCAAACCATGGTATTAATTTTAGCTATTGGTTTAGGTACTTTTTTAATTAGTACGTTATACTTTACCAAAGACATTTTGCTAGCTAAAACAGCTATTGAAAATAATTCAGAAAATGCAAATATCATTTTAATGGATGTGCAGGCTACACAAAAAGAAGCGGTTGTAAATTTGGTGCTTTCAAAAGATTTAAAAGCAATTGATAACATTCCTATTGTTACTATGCGGATGCATCAAATTAAAAATAATTTGGTGAACGATATTCGTAAAGACACCACTTCAAAAATGAATAGATGGATTTTAAATCATGAGTTTAGAGTAACTTATCGTGATTCATTATTGGCTTCAGAAGAATTGTTGGAAGGAACTTGGATAAATAAAATAGGGCAGGGGGATCCCATTTTAGTTTCTGTTTCAGATAATATTGCTAGAGATGCAGATCTGGTAATTGGAGATCGTGTTGTTTTTAATGTGCAAGGAGTTTTAATGGAAACAACTATTGGAAGTATTCGTAAAGTAGATTGGGGTCGAATGCAACTTAATTTTTCAGTAGTTTTTCCAACAGGAGTTTTAGAAAATGCACCACAGTTTAATGTTTTAACAACCAATGTGTCAAATGAAGTAATTTCAGCAGACTTGCAACGCGACTTGGTGAAGAAATTTCCAAATATTTCTGTGTTAGATTTACGTCAGGT
>Ga0102814_10001008_pt1 | contig 20074 bp, 17 predicted proteins | sample ColrivemetaGS741_FD_79112 | JGI IMG/M metagenome (GOLD analysis project Ga0102814, IMG submission 79112) | Estuarine microbial communities from the Columbia River estuary - Flood tide ETM metaG S.741 | ecosystem: Environmental > Aquatic > Marine > Intertidal zone > Estuary | place: USA...
AACTACACAACAGGTTACTTATTGTGGTGTAATAAAAACATGATTTCGAACCTGCTTGCTGATAAGTGACAATCACATATGCTTCAAAATGGAAATAATGGCCGGATCCTTGTTATCAAACATGGGGCGCTTGGCGATATTGTGCAGGCGATTGACGGTTTTGCAAGCCTTCGCGCTGGTAATCCTCTTGCGCATATCGCGCTTATGACAAGCCCCGGGTTTTTATCGCTGGCCAAAATGATGCCTTGGTTTGATGAGGTGATTGTCGATCCACGTGCTGGGCTATTCAACCTAGCGGCTGCATGGCGGATTCGTCGCTATTTTCGCCAAGACTGGTCAGTGATTGTCGATATGCAATGCAGTAGCCGAACGCAAAAATATTTTGCGCATTTTGTCCGGCCCGGCACGCGCTGGATTGGCAGGGCTTCGGGCTGTTCGGATCCGCTTCCTGATTTTACCGGTGTGAATAATCGCGACCGAATGGTTACAAGCGCACAAATGGCGGGCGGCATTGTTCAAAGCCCCGACATGTCATGGCTTGTCACTGGGGCGGCGCAAACCGACCATCCTACGGTTTTTACTGTCGGCAAGAAATATGCAGTCCTTATCCCCGGATGTTCATTGGCAAAGCCGCAAAACGATGGCCTGCAGAGCGGTTTGCCGCGGTTGGCAATGATCTGGTTTCGCGTGGGTTTGACGTTGTGCTTGTTGGCACTGCTGACGATCGTGACGCGGTGAATGCCGTTTTGGCCGCGTCGCCTGATGCGATTGATTTATGCGGGAAAACAAATCTGGCCGGATTGGCGCGATTGCTTGGTGGTGCCGCTTTTGTGATTGGTAATGACACGGGCCCGATGTTTCTGGCAGCCCGAACCGGCGTGCCAAGCCTTATGGTAATGGGCCCTGATACTGATCCGACCATGTCAGCCCCAAAAGGGGCGGCGGCAAGCTGGCTTCAAGGTACGCCAATTTCTGAAATTAGCGCAGCTGCCGCGATTGGCGCGCTCGAATCTCTCGGGTTGAAGCCAAACGCCTAAAACGACGATCCGGGCTGGGTCAAAAAATGATCTTCTTCGCTATTGTTAGGCCTGCCAAGGATGGCATTGCGGTGCGGAAACCGTCCAAAACGGGCGATGATATCGCGATGTTTTATGGCATATTCATGGGTTAATTTTGATGTATATGTCTCAAATAACGGTAAAGACATGTCTTGAATGTCGATCTCCTCACTATGCATCATCGGCATGAGCATGAATTGACAATAGAATGGCTTGTCAGCATCGAGATATTTGCGCTCAACACAACGAAGGCTTAGGGCAAGCGCCATTTCATCGCCCGAAAATGCCCGCGCCGAATGGCGGAAGATATTACGGGTGAATTGGTCAAGCATCAAGATAAGGGCAAGACAGCCCTCGGCGTCATTGGCCCAATGGTCAAGCTTTCCGGCAAGAGCCTTGGTGACAGTCTTGCCAAACCTGTCCTTGATGGCAGCGTCAAAATCATCATCTTTTTTAAACCAGAATTCGGGTGTTGTTTCGACAAACCAGAAACTCACAACATCGGCGGCTTTTGGTGTTTTTTCCATGATCTAAACCTTTCACGCTGGATGGTGACGTTTTAGGATTAGATAACTTTACCCGGGTTCATTAAATTTTTTGGGTCCAAAGCAGCCTTGATCGATTTCATTGTATTGATGATGGCGGGGCTTTTGACCTTGGCCAGCTGGTCTCGTTTGACCTGTCCAATGCCGTGTTCGGCACTGATTGACCCGCCATATTTGGTGACATTCCCATACAGCAATTCAAGCAATTTCGGGGTTTTAGCGTCAAAATCAGGGTCGCCACCAGCAGCCTGAACAAGGTTGAAATGCAAATTGCCATCGCCAATATGCCCATAGCCACAAATACGGATTTTTGGATCAATTGCTTTCACGCCAGCAACCATATCAGCGTAAAATGCTGACAGGGCTGATTGCGGCAATGCCACATCAGATCGCACCACCTTGCCAGCACGTTTATGTGATTCGGGTGATGATTCGCGAACATCCCATAGGGCATCGCGCTGGGCATCGCTATTTGCGATGGTGGCGTCAATCACCAAACCATCTTCAAAGGCGGTTTCAAGAACCGTTTCCATGATCGAACGGATCGGCGAGCTGCCATTTCCATCAACCTCGTTATCGGCTGGGTTGGTGCTGCCAATTTCCATCAAAACATTCATTGGGCCAATGGTGGCTAGCGGGCGCTGGATATTGGGAAATGATTCAAACAAGACATGCAAAATATCAGCCGGAATCAATTCAAAGGCTTCGACCATTCCGCCAGATGCGGCCTGTACGCGATGCAGCAATTCAACCGCCGCGTCAACATCACGAATTTCAGCAAAGGCCGTGCTTAGGGCAACAGGTTTTGGAAATAGCCGCATTGTTGCCGCGGTAATAATGCCAAGCGTGCCTTCCGATCCGACAAACAGATCTTTTAAATCATAACCGGTATTGTCTTTGCGAAGCCCGCTTAGCATTTCCAAAACTTCGCCGCCCATCAGCACAACCTCGAGGCCGAGTGTCAAGGCGCGGGTTGTGCCATAACGAACAACATTCAATCCGCCCGCATTGGTGCCAAGATTGCCACCAATTGTGCAGCTGCCCTTTGCTGCCAGATTCAGCGGGAAATACAAACCTGCATCTTCGGCAATATCTTGAAGATTTTGCAAGATACAGCCCGCCTCTACCGTCATCGACATATTTTGCGCGTCAATTTCACGAACCTTGTTCATCCGGCGAAGTGATAAAAGGATCGAATTGCCGCTGCTATCAGGCGTTGCCCCGCCCATAAAGCCGGTATTGCCCCCTTGCGGAACAACGATGATATCATGCTTGTCAGCATAGGCCATGATGGCTGCAACCTGCGCGGTTGTTTCCGGCAGGACAACCGCATGCGCTGACCCGTGAAACCGGTCATGCCAATCAGACAGATAGCTTGCCGTATCATCGGCCGTTTGCAACACCGCTTTGTCACCAACAAGGCCGATTAAATCATCAATGATATTTGGTTTACGGTCATCCATAAGCTTCACAAATCCTGTCATATTTTGTTTGATAGCAATGCTAACATTCCGCATGGTGATCGGGTCACCCAGCCAGCCAGCCAAATGCCAGACCAAGACATCTATCTATTTATAGGTATCTGCGCCCGCCAATGCAAATGCTGTTCAGCGGTGAAGGGGGGTTTTCGGTGAAACAGGTTTTTATGCCGAAAATTTAGTGATTATTTGGCAAAAATTGAAAAAAACACCTAGCGCGGCGCGGCGGCGCGGCGAAGCCGGTCATTGATCGCCTCGCCAAGGCCGATATCGGGTATCGGGGCAATAGCAATCTTGGCAATATCGGCAGTATCAACAGCGTGCAGCATCGAAAAAAGATTGGCCGCAGCTTCAACCAAATCTGCTGATGGGCTGAGGTTCAAAGCCAATTTCCCAGCGCCGCTGACAGCGCCGAAGCCGATTAATTCTTCATCGGCTGCACTGGTGTTGGCCATCAACCGCACTGGTGCATTTGGCGCGTAATGGCTGGCAAGCTGCCCGGGTGCGACCGGATTTTCGCTATCGGCCAGCGGTTCTGCCATATCGATCTGCGGATTACAATTTGCCGTGGCCAAGGCTGCAGCCAAGGCATCGCGCGTAATCCCGCCAGGGCGCAATAGGCGGGCAATATCGCCTGTGCAGTCAATAATGGTCGATTCAAGACCGGATTCGCAGGGCCCGCCATCAAGCACCAGATCCAACCTGCCCTCAAGCCCGTCTAAGACATGTGTTGCCGTGCTCGGGCTGATCCGGCCTGATGGGTTGGCACTTGGCGCAGCAATTGGTTTGCCGAAGGCTTGCAAAAGCGTTTGGGCGCTGCGATGCGCCGGAACCCGAATCCCAAGCTTGCTCAATCCGGCGGTGGTTAGCATCGCCACAGGGCAATCATCATTGCGGTGCAGAATCAGCGTCAAGGGGCCAGGCCAGAAAGCGGCGGCAAGGGCGGCGGCAATTGGGTTTTTTTGACCAAGCGCAAAAGCGGCATCGGCCGAAGCAACATGGCTTATCAACGGATTAAAGGCTGGCCGTTGTTTGGCGGCAAAAATACGCGCAACCGCAGCCGCATTTGTGGCATCAGCGCCAAGCCCATAAACCGTTTCGGTTGGAAAAGCGACAAGCCGTCCAGCCACAAGAATCGTTACCGCCTCGGTAATGCTCTGATCTGAAATGGCAAGGCAGGCTGTCATGACACGAAATTGAACCTTTGGGTTTACTGGTTTGGCGACGCGCGGCATCATTTCGCCGGATCGCGGTGATTGGTTTCCAGTGATACAACATGATTGATGTCTCGCCTAGCCGTCTGTTTCGCGGTAACCTGTATGAGAAATGATCAATCTCGTCAGAATTTTCATAAAAAGGGCATGATGTGTTATGTGCGGACGTTTTACCAGCACGGCCACAACAGACGAATTAATGCGCCGTTTTGGCGTTACGATTTTGCAGAATTTGCGCCCGCGCTGGAATGTTGCGCCAAGCCAGAATAGCATGATCCTTGTTCGTGATGGTCTGCATCTTCAGGCCAAAACTGCGGCATGGGGGCTGCCGCCAACAGGGCCAAATAAAAGTTTTCTAATCAATGCCCGCATGGAAACAATGCGCGAAAAACCAACCTTTCGCGATGCTTTTTCTCTGTCACGTTGTATTGTTGTGGCAAGCGGCTGGTATGAATGGTCGGCGCCAAAAACACCTTGGCATATTCAGCTATCTGATGGCGGTGTTATGGCGATGGCCGGATTATTGTTTCAACAGGGATCGCAATCACGCTTTATCATTGTGACTAGCGCCGCCGATGGCAAGCTGGCCGAAATCCACCATCGCCAGCCGCTTGTGCTTGCCGCAGGTACTGAAATGCAATGGCTTGGCGGAACAGCCGATCAGGCCGCAAAATATTGTGAAATTGCGCCGGCTAGCTGGTTCAACTGGTATCGCGTTGCCCCTGATATTGGCAAGGCGGGCATAGACCATCCAGAATTGGTGACGCCGCTCGAAGGTGATGCGCTTTTACCAATAAAGCCCGATCAGGGCGATTTATTTGGCTAGATTTCGTCGATTGTGGCTTTGCGAACCAGAATGCCATAGATGTGCCAAAGCATAAGTGCGCCGGCACCACGATAGGGGCGCCAGGCATCACCAAGCTTTTCAAGCATTTTTCCATTTGGTCTTTCATTCAATAATTTCAGTCGTTTCATGCCTTCTTGCAAGGCAATGTCATTGGCTGGCCATGCATCCATATCGCCAAGGGCAAAAAGCCGAAAATTATCGGCTGTCCATGCGCCAATGCCGCGAATTTCGACAAGCCGTTTTTGAACTTCTTCGCCGCTCATCTCGGCCAATGCTGTCAAATCAAGCCGCCCTGATTGAATTTCATCGGCAATGCCAATCAAATATTCGGCCTTTCGCCGAGACAAGCCGAATGGCATTAAATCATCAGGTTGTTTGACGGCGATGACCGGCGCTTTGCTATTGCCCTGATCGCGCATGCGGGTCCAGATTGCGCTGGCGGCAGCGCGTGATATCTGTTGGCCGATAATTGACCGCGCCAGAGTTTCGTAATTGGCGGGAAGCGAGCGGTCTGGCGGTGGGCCAAAGCGCGACAGCGCGGCGGCAATATCGGCATCGATTGCGGCAAGCTGATCAAGCGCCCCGCCTGAGGATAATAGTTTTTGCTGCATGATTGTCATTATCAAAACCTATCAGGCTTCACCAACCCATACCAGATTTCAATCAATGCACAGCCAGATCTGCAGGGCGAAAAAGGATTGCTTTGTCGATCCTGTCCTGTGATAGGCTCGGAAATGATAAACAATTTTGCAAATGGAGACATAACATGATCGTGTGGGATTTTCCTTTGCGCCTGTTTCATTGGAGTCTTTTTATTTGTGTCGTTGGCGCAATAATTTCGGCCAAAGCTGAGGTTCTTTGGGTTCATGAGCGATTTGGTCTGGCGGTTTTGGGGCTTGTGACGTTTCGTGTTTTTTGGGGGTTTCTTGGTGGCCATTATGCGCGGTTTGGCCAGTTTCTTCGATCGCCACAAGCGGCATTGAACGGATTGAAAACGCTGTTTCGGCCCGATCCGATCGCAAAATCCGGACATAGCGCCCTTGGCGGTTATGCGGTTATAGGGTTGCTTGGCATTCCGCTGTTCATGGCGATTACCGGCACCATGTCAAATGATGACGTTTTGTTTGACGGCCCGCTTGCGCATCTGGTGCCAAACATGACAAATAAAATTGCTGAAATACATCATTTTTCAGCAAATTTTCTGTTTCTTATCATCATTTTGCATCTTGTCGCCATTTTGATCTATAAATTCAAGAAAAAGCGCAATTTGACGATGGTCATGGTCAAAGGCAAATCCAATATCGCCGATGCCAAGCTGGATAAGGATGGCGGCATTTCAGCCAAACAAACATTTTTTGGATTGATCATGATGGTGGCTTTTATTGCCGCGGCACAAGCGATTACCCTATTGCGGCCATCCTTGTTTTAACCACCATCTATGTTCTAACCACAGGAAAGCCGCAATCTTGGTTGGTCTATTCTTTGAAATCGGAATGGCAGGATTTGCAGCTCGCCCCTAGATTTTTCAGCCCTGCCATCATCGCGCCCTGATCGCCCGATTTAGCCGCAGTGACTAAGGTTCGCGCAGCGGTTTCATTGGCTTTGGCCTTGGCTTTAAAGGCGTCAAATTCAAACCAGATTTCGGCGCGGGCCTTGGTATCACCTGAATCGCTGCCCTCGGGGAAATAGCTTGGGATTTTGTTCGCCCAGCTGGCGATCCCTTCAACGCGATTGATAATTGTCTGATAATCACCACTCCCAATTGCGGCGGCGATGGCCTTCATCGAGTCAGCATTGCGCTTAAATCCGGCTTTGCGGTCAGCGATGATATCGGCATTGGCGGTGCCAAATCCGGTGGCGACAAGGCAAACGACAATCGTTGCGCAAATCTGCGACAGGGTTTTGGGTTGAAGGGCGGCTGAGAATTTGAGGTTTTTCAGATTGGCCAGCGTGATCATGAGGCGCGCTCCTTGGATGATGTTTCATATTTGGCTTTTCAAGGATAAACACTGTTGCGGAAAAGAAAAGATTTGCTTTTGCACAAATTACGATAGAAACAGAATCTACATACGCTGGCGGCAATTATCTCGGTCAAGCGCGTTCACGCGCAACATTGAAACGGTCTAAAAATGTTCAATGATCAGCAGTCCAAAAGTTATAGTAAAGAAAGTTGGTTCGCTTGCCTCGGTCTTTGATGGGTGTGTTTCTAAGTTTGTTCGCGGTTATTTTCGGCGTGCTAACCGGTGTTCTGATCAAAAAACTAGGGTCGGATATCAATATTATCACCACTTTATTTTATCGGTTCCTATTCTCGCTTCCGATTTTATTCCTTTACGCAATTCATCTTCGTGGTCGCAATTTTTTACAAATCAATCAGCGCCAGATTCTGTTTTTTCGCAGCTTTCTTGGCCTTTGCGGCATCACCTTTTGGTTTTTATCGATCCGGTCAATGCCGCTTGGCATGGCAACAGCGCTTTTCCAAAGCTCGGTTATTTTCATCACGCTGTTATCGCCTGTTTTTCTAGGCGAAAAAGTGGGTATTTACCGGTGGACGGCGGTTATTGCTGGTCTGGCAGGGGTGGTCATTATCACCAATCCCTTTTCAGGCGCGATGTCATGGTATGCACTTTACGGCATTGGTGCCGCGCTGGTCGGGGCAGGGCTGTCCTTGATGTTGCGCCAGCTTGGGAAGGGCGATGCGCCTGCATCGGTGGCGGCTTGGTATAATATGGCGGGATTTGGCGTTTTGAGCATCATTGTGATGATTTTGCCAAATCAGCTGCAATCAATAGGCCAGTCAGTTCTGATCGATCTTGTCATTCTTGGGGTGATCGGATCGGCGTTGCAAATTGTGATGACGACCGCCTATCGCTATTCGGATGCGGTTGTGGTGGCGTCGATGCGTTATGTGCAGATGCCAATATCAGGGGTTGTTGGCTATTTTATTTTTGCCGAAGTCATGTCGGCAAGTGAAATTATTGGCGCTCTTATCATTATTGCCAGCTGTCTGGTGATTGCATGGCGCGAACTTGTGCGCACACGCGAGGTCAATCAACCGGGCATCTAGGCCAGACGCTGTTAGAAATTGACGGCATGTCATGATATGTTGGCGATGAAAGGCTTGTTCTTTTGCGAAAACCCTAGTAAACCCGCGCCATTGACGGCGTATTATCTGTATCAATATGATCTGGGAAAGAATTGATGGCTGACCAAAATATACTCATCCGCATCATGGGCGAAAGCGACATTGTTGATGTAACCATGACCCGCAATGCACCCAGCAATGCAATGCTGATGGGGCTCGACGCGGCCGATAAGGTTAATCTTCTTGGGCATTGGATGGATCAGGATCGCGGGGCTGAATTGGCGGCTGATAAAAACCATCTCGATGCCATGACCAGCATTGCCAGCGATATCCTTGCCGACAGCCCGCTGGCTTCCCAGCTCGAGGCTGGTGCCAATTTCGTGCTGCTAACCTTATTGCGCGAAAAATGGCCGGTTGGATCAAAGGCAAAATTCAAGATCATTGCCGAGCGTGTTAAGGCCGATCACACCTATCTTGCGCATATTTGCGCAGCCGCCAAGCTTGACGAACTTGATGATGAAGACTCCTTAAAACAGGAAGAAACGCGCCAATTGTCCCTAGCACTTGCCTTTTACAAAGCAAATCGCCGCCGCTTTGCCAATAGCAGCGCGGTTCAAGGGCTGATCAAAGGCTAATATGATCGGACAATATCAGACGCTCATGCCCCGGTGTTTGATATTTTAGTCACTCAAATCTTCAATTCAGGCAAATTCTCAAAAAAGGCCAGCGCTTCGGCATTTGCCAAGGCTTCAGTGTTTTTGATCGCCCGGCCATGAATGACGTCACGAACGGCAAGTTCGGTTATTTTGCCTGAACGGGTGCGCGGAATATCAGGAACAGCGATGATTGCGGCAGGCACATGGCGCGGCGTGGCGCCAGCGCGAATGGCAGTGCAGATAGCACGCTTCAGATCATCATCAAGTTTGGCACCATCGGCCAGCCGCACAAACAAGATGACCCGCACATCATCTTGCCAATCCTGACCAATGACCAGCGCTTCGGTAACTGCATCAAAGGCTTCGACCTGCCGGTATATTTCGGCCGTGCCAATGCGAACACCGCCAGGGTTTAAGGTGGCGTCAGACCGGCCATGAATGATCATGCCGCCGCGTGCGGTCATGGTGGCCCAATCGCCATGCCGCCAGATGCCCTGAAAATGCTCAAAATAGGCGGCGCTATATTTGCTGCCATCAGGATCATTCCAGAATTTCACCGGCATTGCCGGAAAAGGCGCAGTGCAGCAAAGTTCGCCTTGCTTGCCGATAAGGCTGGCGCCAGCTTCATCCAGAACGCCTGTCTTCATGCCAAGGCCGCGGGTTTGTATTTCACCGGCAAAAACCGGTTGAACCGGACAGCCAAGAACAAAACATGACACAATATCGGTGCCGCCAGAAATCGAGCATAGCTGCAGGTCGGGTTTGATTTTGTCATAAACAAAGGCAAATCCGTCAGATGACAGGGGCGATCCGGTCGATAATAAGGCCCGAAGCGAGCCAAGAGGAACCTGATCACGCGGGACATAGCCTGAATTGCGAAGCGCATCGATATATTTTGCCGACGTGCCGAAAATGGCAATGTTTTCAGTTTCGGCCAATGCCCATAACCGCGCCGGCCCCGGGTGAAAGGGATTGCCCTCAAACAGTACAATTTTTGCCTTGATCGCCAAGGCCGATACAAGCCAGTTCCACATCATCCATCCGCAAGTGGTGAAATAGAACATGGCATCACCTGCGCCCAGATCGCCATGAAGGCGATGCTCTTTGATATGCTGGATCAAGGTGCCACCAACGCCGTGGACGATGCATTTTGGCGCACCGGTTGTACCGCTTGAATATAGAATATAAAGCGGATCATTGAAACCAACGCGCACAAAGTTACTGACCGGCTTGCCGTTACCAATCGCATCTTCAAAAAGGGTGGCATTGGGAATGGCGCTGCAATCAGGCGCATCGCTCAGATAGGGAAGGATCAAAACGGCTTCAATCGTTGGTAATCTGTTGGTAAGGTCGGCAATTAGCGGCATCCGGTCGATCTGTTTGCCAGCGTATAGATAGCCATCACAGGCCATTAATAATTTTGGTTCAATTTGGCTAAAACGATCAACCGCACCGGCCAATCCGAAATCGGGCGAACAGCTAGAATAGACCGCGCCAAGCGTTGCGCTGGCCAGCATCGTAATCACCGCTTCGGCCGTATTTGGCGTGTAGGCGGCAACGCGGTCACCTTGGCCAATGCCTTTGGCGCGCATCCAGCCGGCAAGCGCCATAACTTTTTGTTTCAGCTCAGCACGGTTGAGGGCGACATGGCGTCCATCTTCGCCATGGGCGCTGATCGCAGGGCGGTCATCGGCCTCGGCCAGAAGATTTTCGGCAAAATTGATCTTGGCGTCAGGAAAAAACTGGGCGCCGGGCATCGCCGTTTCATTGATCAGGATGCGTGATCCCATATCGCCAATGATGCCATGCCATTGCCACAGGCTTTGCCAGAAATCAGGCATTGAATCGATCGACCATTGCCACAAAGCTTGGAAATCGCCACCCCAGTCAAAACCATGATTGGCGGCGATAAACCGCCCGAAATCTTGCAGCTGTGCCTGTTCAATCGCGTCGTCTGTTGGTTGCCAAAGGCAGGTACCAAGCGTGGTTGATTGCGGCGGTGTTGAAGATGGTTCTACCATGGATGATGCCCAAGAAAAAAAGACAATGATCAAAGAAAATGATCGAATTGGTGATGCGCCCGAAATTTCGAGTTCAAGCCCAGCTTATCGTGACCGGTTGCATGGCGCAATGATTGCCGCAGCCTGCTAAAGATTATGCGCCAGACCATGCGCCAGACTATGCGCCAGACCATGCGCGTGAATTAAGGCAGGTAAATGACGGCGTTTTCATCCTTGTCATCGGATGATTTGGCACATAATGCCGGTTACCAAGCCACGTAAAAGGGCAGCAACAGCAATCTATAATTGTTTTTCCTGAAAGAATAGGTGCAAAGCATAGCCCATAAAACACAGGTTTTACACCCACCCAAAAGGATTATATCTCTGCATAATAGAAAAACGCTTCGAGCAATGATATTTCTTAATAATTGGTTAATTTATGGTAAAATCACGCTCAGAGATTTTGTTTGTTGCCGTCAGCGAACCTTTGGATTGCCGCCATCAATTTGCAAATTGTCTCGCCTAGGAGTTCGACTAGAGATGCATGTCAGCACGAAATCGCAGATTCGCCATATCATGTCAGGTCTCAGTGAAACCAGACATCATCTGTTGCATGATCGGGTCGTCGCGCTTGCCGCAAGCCGGTGGATGATGCCGGTAAATGACAATGCCATCATCCAGATCGAATTGATGCATCATGACAATCAGGCGCTTTTGTCTAGCACGCTTGCCCGCGATGGCAGCGGCCCGCTAAAGGCATCTTTTTTGACGATGTTGCTTCTCGAAGATACGATTGCCCATGCGCAAAGTCCCTTTGGCATCTGTTCGGGGGCGGCAACGGTGACATTGCACCGTTTTATTGACATTGAAATGATCACGAATGATCAACTGGCGTTGGCAATTGCCAATTTTGCCAGACTAAACGACATTATTTTCGCCGATTACCTGTCGCCACCGATTGCAGAACCCTTGGCTGATAAACGCTATAGCATCTAATCTGCTGCGCTATTGCTTGGGAATCATCTTGAACTTGGTGGCTGAATGCGCGACAAGATTGTATGATGACGACACGTTCTCATCGCAATCCAACCGGCAGCCAAAGGCAAAAGATGATGGCCCAATCTTCCCCGAATTTTGACTATGATTTGATTGTGATTGGCGCAGGGTCTGGCGGCGTTCGCGCTGGCCGCATCGCTGCCGGCCATGGCGCAAAAGTCGCGGTGATTGAAGGCGACCGGCCAGGTGGCACTTGTGTTATTCGTGGCTGTGTGCCGAAAAAACTGCTGATGTATGCGGCCAGCTTTTCTGCCGATGTTGAAGATGCCCGCGGGTTTGGCTGGCAAATTGATGGTTTGTCGCATGATTGGCCTGCCTTAATTGCGGCGAAAGATGCTGAAATTGGCCGGTTGGAGGGTATTTACCGGTCGCTGTTGAAAAATGCTGGTGCCACCTTGATCGAGGGCTGGGGGCGGGTCACCGGCCCGCATGAGGTCAGCGTTGGGGCGAATGTTTATCATGCCGACAAAATTTTGATCGCGGTTGGTGGTGCCCCGCAATTCATTGATGTTCCCGGAATGAAAAATCATGCCATCAGCTCGAATGAAGCGCTGGATCTGCCCGTCTGTCCAAAAGAAATTGCCATTTATGGCAGCGGTTATATTGCGCTGGAATTTGCTGGTATTTTTAACGGGCTTGGGGCGCGAACCCATCTGATTTATCGAAGTGAATTGCCGCTTCGTGGCTTTGATGATGATGTTCGTGCGCATATTGCAACAGCGTTAACAGACCGCGGGATCATTCTTCACCCCGAAACCACCATTGATCAGGTTACGGCTGAAAATGGCAGCAAGCAGGCGCATCTTAGCGACGGCAGCACGCTGGCGGTTGATCAGATCATGGCCGCCACGGGGCGCAGGCCAAATACCGCCAATCTTGGCCTTGATGATTTGGGGGTCAAGCTTGGCAAACAGGGCGAAATCATTGTTGATGATATGTCACAAACGAACCTGCCAAGCCTTTATGCCATTGGTGACGTCACAAACCGAATTAATCTGACGCCGGTTGCGATTGCCGAAGGTCATGCCTTTGCCGACAGCGAATTTGGCAATCGCCCGCGCAAAGCCGACCATGTCAATGTCGCCTCGGCCGTATTTAGCCAGCCACCAATCGCATCAGTCGGCCTGTCTGAAGTGGATGCGATCAAAGCTCATGGCAAGGTCAAGGTCTTTGAAAGCCAGTTTCGGGCAATGAAAAACACCATTTCTGGGCGCGGCGAAAAAACCTATATGAAACTGATTGTCGAAGATGCAAGCGACAAGGTTGTTGGTGTTCACATGTTGGGGCCGGATTGCGGTGAGATCATGCAAGGCATCGCGATTGCGGTAAAGATGGGCGCAACCAAGGCAGATTTTGACGCCACCATTGGCATTCACCCGACCGCTGCCGAAGAGTTTGTGACCATGCGCACACCGCGCCAAGACAGTTAGGCTAGGCAAATTCTCGTCTGTTCCCTTGTCGGAATAAAGCTTGAAAAAACAGTGCAAATCCGCGATATTGAGCTGTAATTTCAATGATAGGGGTGAGGTTGGCTGTGCCGTTCGCCAGCAGCCTCGCCTTAAAAGGACGATAATCAGATGACTTGGCAACCAAATAGCTGGCGCAGCTTTCCAATTCAACAAGTGCCGGAATACCCTGATCTTGACCGGCTGAACGCTGTTGAAAAGATTATTTCGGGTCGCCCGCCACTGGTTTTTGCTGGTGAGGCGCAAAGCCTTCGCGATCGTCTTGGCAGTGTGGCGCGTGGTGAGGCGTTTTTGTTGCAAGGTGGTGACTGTGCCGAAAGCTTTGCCGAATTTTCAGCAAATAATATCCGCGACAGCTTTAAAGTCATGTTGCAGATGGCGGTAGTACTGACATATGGCGCCTCAATGCCAGTGATCAAGATCGGCCGGATGGCGGGTCAATTTGCCAAGCCACGTTCAGCGCCTACCGAAGTGATTGATGGTGTTGAATTGCCAAGCTATCGCGGCGATATGATCAATGGGCCAGCCTTTACCGAAGATGAGCGTATTCCTGATCCGCGGCGGTTACTTCGCGTTTATGAGCAATCAGCGTCAACCTTGAATTTGCTTCGTGCCTTTGCCCAAGGCGGGCTTGCCGATTTGACCAAGGTGCATAGTTGGGTGGCTGACTTTTTGAAAGACACACCGCAAACACAGCGTTTTGAGGCGCTTGCCGAACGGATCGAAGAAAGCCTGAATTTTATGAAGGCCTGTGGTGTGACTTCGGCAACGGCTCGCCCGCTTGCCGAAACTGAGCTTTACACGAGTCATGAGGCGCTTCTTCTCGGGTTTGAAGAGGCCATGACGCGCCGCGATACCATTACTGACGAGCAGGGATGGTATGACACATCTGCACATATGTTGTGGATTGGCGACCGGACACGCCAGCCCGATGGTGCGCATGTTGAATATATGCGGGGCATTTCTAATCCGATTGGCTTGAAATGTGGGCCAAGCCTTGATTCCGATGAATTATTGCGCTTGATTGATATCCTGAACCCTAGCAATCAGGCTGGCCGGTTGACTCTGATTGTTCGTATGGGCGCGGAAAAGGTGCGAAGCGGCTTGCCACCACTTTTGCGGGCGGTCAAAGCGCATGGGGCGAATGTTGTCTGGTGCTGTGATCCAATGCATGGCAACACCATCAAGGCCAGCAGCGGCTATAAAACGCGCCGTGTTGATGATGTGATGGCCGAAGTCACGGGCTTTTTTGATGCGCATGATGAGATTGGCACCTATCCTGGCGGCGTGCATTTCGAGATGACAGGACAGAATGTCACTGAATGTGTTGGCGGTGTTGTTGATGTGACCGAGGCCAGCCTTGGTGATCGCTATCACACGCATTGTGACCCGCGTTTGAACGGGGCGCAGGCGCTTGAGCTTGCGTTTCTTCTTGCCGATTTGCTGAAACGTCGGCGCGGTGTCCCGTCTTACATGTCCAAGGCCGTATAAAGAACTAAGGGCTCTGTCATACGCTGTCATGGTTTGCGTCGGCAGTCTTGATCCATTTTTAACAAGGTAGACTGATGGCAAAATTTGCGAGCAGCGGGCCGACTCCGGAAATTCAGCCGAGTCTAACCGATACCTATTTCAACCACACACGCAAAGTCGTCATGGCAAATGGCGATTGCGAAGTCACCTATGCGGTTTTCATGCGTCGTCCGGTTACCTTTGCCGGACGTTTGGCAATTGAATGGATTACCGCAATGGCTAAAGCGCGTGGTGCCACTCTGAAAATTGAGCAGCTTTATGTTGAAGGCGCATGGATCGGTGCTGGCGAGCCAATGTGTTATATCACTGGCCCATTTTCGGTTCTTGTTGACCTTGAAACGATTTTTCTGCAACGCCTTGGGCCGGCCTGTGTCGCTGCCTATAACGCCTATAATATGTGCATGGAATTGCCGAATGTGGCGTTTCTGGCGATGGATGCCCGCCATTGTGCTGGCAGTGAAATGGCCGAACTCATGGCATATGGCGCCTCGGTCGGTGCCGCCAAGGCCAAGGCCAAAGCCAATGCGATTGGTTTTGTTGGCTGTGCCGCTGATGCCACTGCGCATTTCTTTGGTCAGGCAAAGGGCAGAGGAACAATGCCACATGCCTTGATTGGCTATGCCGGATCAACAGTTCGCGCTGCCGAAATGTTTCACCAGACCGTGCCAGATGCGCCTTTGACTGTTTTGGTTGATTATTTTGGTCAAGAAATCACCGACGGGCTTGCCGTGGCTGAACATTTTCGCGATCACAGCATGGCAGGCACCTTATCGCTTCGTCTTGATACCCATGGTGGACGCTATGTTGAGGGGCTTGATACGCAATCATCCTATGCGGTTTTGGAACGCAATGTTCCGCAGGCTTTGCGTGGCTATCGAACCGAAGATGAATTGCGTTTGCTGCTTGGAACAGGCGTAAGCGCGGCGGCGGTTTGGCATATGCGTGAACAGCTTGATAACAACGGCTTTAACAAAGTAAAAATTGTCGCTTCCAGCGGTTTTGGGCCAGATAAATGTCGTGTTTTTGCCCTTGCTAATGCGCCTGTTGACGTGATTGGCACCGGATCATATCTGCCGCAAATCTGGTCGCAGACCTATGCGACAGCGGATATTGTTGCCTATGATGGCAAGCCACGGGTCAAGGCTGGCCGTGAATTTCTTTTGTATAAGTAAAAGGTTGATTGTTTCATGACAAAGCCGGTTCTAATCGCGCTCGCCCAATTGAACGCGCATCTTGGCAATGTAAATGCCAATGTCAGCCGTCTTAGCGAGGCGCGTACGCAAGCTGCCGTTCATGGTGCCGAAATCATTGTCACGCCTGAAATGTATCTTTCCGGCTATCCTTGTGATGATCTTGTGCTTCGGGCTGATTTTATGGCCGATGTCGCCGCTGGCATTGACGCATTGGCAAAGCTAACCGCTGATGGTGGCCCGGCGATTGTCGTTGGCGCGCCGGTTGCGGCCGACGGTGTTATTTATAATTCGGTTTTCATTCTTGATGGCGGCGCCCAGCTTGCCCGATTTGATAAGGTGAATTTGCCAAATTACGGCGTGTTTGACGATAAGCGCAACTTTGCCGCTGGCCAGATGCCCGGCCCTGCCATGCTTCGGGGGCTGAAAATCGGTTTTCCAATCTGCGAGGATATTTGGGAGCCTAATGTTGCCGAATGTCTCGAAGAATCGGGTGCCGATCTTATCATTGCAATCAATGCATCACCATTTGACGCGAACAAGCCTGAACACCGCATGTCGACAATTGTGGCGCGAACGGTCGAAACCGGCCTTCCGGTTGCCTATGTCAATATGGTTGGTGGGCAGGATGAGCTTGTTTATGACGGCGGATCTTTTGCCATCAATGCTGGTGGCAAGCTTGCTTGTCATTTGCCAAGTTTTTCTGAGTCAATTGTGGTTATTTCAGCGCAGAAAACAGCAGGTATGGTTACGCTTACTGGCCAGATTTCGCCGCCCGATAGTGATTTGACCGCGCTTTATCGCGGCTTGTGTCTTGGGCTTCGTGACTATGTCCATAAAAACGGTTTTCCGGGGGTTGTTCTCGGCTTGTCGGGCGGTATTGACTCGGCGCTGGTTGCGGCACTTGCTGTTGACGCGCTTGGCGCAGATGCGGTTCATGCGGTGATGATGCCATCTGCCTATACAAGCCAAGAAAGCCTTGATGACGCTGCCGAACTGGCTAGCGCCCTTGGCATCCGGCTTGATAATATTGCTATAACGCCTGCAATGGGCGCGCTTGACCAGATGCTGGACGAACAATTTGCTGGCACCGAACCGAACGTGGCCGAAGAAAATATCCAGTCGCGTTTGCGCGGACTAATCTTGATGGGGATCTCGAATAAACATGGGTCGATGGTGCTGGCGACAGGTAATAAATCTGAATATGCGGCTGGCTATTCGACGCTTTATGGCGATATGTGCGGCGGCTATGCCCCTTTGAAAGACGTTTGGAAAGTTGATGTGTTCCGGCTTTGTCACTGGCGCAATCAGCATTTACCGCGGGGTGCAGCTGGCCCTGACGGGATTGTGATCCCGCAACGCATAATCGACAAACCACCATCAGCCGAATTGCGCCCTGACCAGAAAGATACTGACTCATTGCCGCCCTATGACCGGCTTGATGCGATCATGGCAGCCTTGTGTGAAGATATGGCTGATATCGAAACAATTGTTGGCCGTGGCTATGATCGGGCTGAGGTTGTGCGGGCAAGCGAACTTTTATTCCGTGCCGAATATAAACGGTTTCAAGCTGCCCCAGGCCCAAAAATGACGCCGGTTGCCTTTGGTCGTGATCGCCGTCTTCCCTTGACCTCTGGCTTTAACCCGATAAAACCCTAAAGAGCCAAAATATATGGCAAGCCGTCGAACAGGCTGCCGCTTGAAAAGACTGGCCCAGTGCCAAAAAGGAGTCGTTTGATGACTGCAATCAAAGTCCGTTTTGCCCCAAGCCCGACGGGGCGACTGCATGTTGGCAATTTGCGGACGGCCTTGGTCAATTATCTGTTTGCCCGCAAAACCGGCGGCCAATTCATGCTTCGGATTGATGACACCGATACCGAGCGTTCCAGCGAAGCGTTCGAAGCTGATATCCGCGCCGATCTTGACTGGATGGGTATGGGTTGGGATTGCGAAGATCGCCAATCATTGCGCCTTGCGCGTTATGACGAGGCATTGGCGCAGCTTGTTGCTGCTGGCCGTGCCTATGCTTGTTATGAAACGCCTGAAGAATTATCGCTAAAGCGGAAAGCGCAATTATCGGCTGGTCGGCCGCCGGTATATGATCGCGCTGGCCTGAAACTAAGCGCCGAAGAAAAAGCAAAATTAGAGGCTGACGGCCACCGTCCGCATTGGCGGTTTTTGCTGAATGATGCTGAAGTCAGTTGGCATGACATTGTACGCGGCGATGTTGCCTATCATATGTCGAGCCTGTCCGATCCGGTGTTGATGCGTGAAGATGGACGGGTGATCTATACAATGGCTTCGGTTGTTGATGATATTGATCATGGCATAACGCATATTTTGCGTGGCGAAGATCATGTGACCAATTCGGCGGCGCAAATTCAGCTGTTCGAAGCCCTTGGTGCAACCGCCCCAACGATGGGGCATCTGGCGCTTCTTGCAGGCGCTGATGGGGAAGGCCTGTCGAAACGGCTTGGCAGCTTATCGATTGGGGAGCTGCGCCAAAGCGGCATTGAACCGGCGGCGATTGCCAGTGTTCTTGCTCGTATCGGTACAGCCGATCCGGTCGAGGCGCAAAGCAGCATGGAAACCATCATTGCCGGCTTTGATATTAGCCGTTTTGGTCGTTCTACGGCGAAATTTGATCCGTCAGAATTGCAGAAAATTAACGGCCAGATCATCCAAGATATGCCGTTTGACCTCGTAAAAGACCGGCTTTCCAGCGCCAATGTTGCCGGGGATGCCTTGTTCTGGGAAACCGTTCGCGGGAATATCACCACAATTGGCGAGGCCAAAATTTGGTGGGATGTCTGCACTGGTGAAATCACCCCTGTTATCGAATCAAATAATGTGACCAACGCTGCGGCTGCATTGCTGCCGCAAGGCGATCTTGACGCGTCAATCTGGAAAGGTTGGACAACAGCCATTGCGGCCGAAACAGGGGTTAAGGGCAAGAGCTTGTTTATGCCGCTTCGCCTTGCGCTGACGGGTGTTGATGCTGGGCCTGAACTGGCGCCTTTGCTTGGTGTCATGGGCCGTGATCGTGTTCTTGCGCGCTTGCAGGGGTTGCCGGCATGAATATGCTAAAACTGCATAATACCCTGACCCGCAAAAAAGAAGATTTTGTCCCGATCGACAATGATCATGTGCGGGTCTATGCCTGCGGGCCAACCGTTTATGGCCGGATTCATGTTGGCAATGCGCGTCCGATTGTGGTGTTTGATGTTTTGGTGCGGCTTTTGCGGTTGCGTCATGCCAAGGTTACCTATGTTCGCAATATCACCGATGTTGATGATAAAATTAACATTCGCGCTGCCGAACGCGGCATTGGCATTGATGAATTATGCGCCGAAACGATCGAGACATTTCATCAAGATACCGAACGACTTGGCGCGCTTGCACCTGATATTGAACCGCGTGCAACACATCATATCGCCGAAATGCAGGCCATGATCACAACCCTGATTGACAAAGGCCATGCTTATGCTGCCGATGGCCATGTATTGTTTCAAGTCTCAACGATGCGTGATTATGGATCGCTATCAAAACGGTCGATGGATGACATGATTGCCGGGGCGCGGGTGGAAGTTGCCCCTTACAAGCGTGAACCGGCTGATTTCATCTTGTGGAAGCCAAGCAGTGATGATCAACCCGGATGGGACAGCCCGTGGGGACGCGGGCGACCTGGATGGCATATTGAATGTTCGGCGATGGCCAAAGCCTATCTTGGCGAGGTGTTTGACATTCATGCAGGTGGGCTGGATTTGATTTTCCCGCATCATGAAAATGAAATTGCGCAAAGCTGTTGTGCGCATGATCAAACGAAAATGGCGCATTACTGGCTGCATAATGGCTTTGTCACGATGAATGACGAAAAAATGTCAAAATCGCTTGGCAATATCATTTCGGTTACTGATGCTGCCGATCAATATCGTGGTGAGACCTTGCG
>Ga0102814_10001010_pt1 | contig 20033 bp, 34 predicted proteins | sample ColrivemetaGS741_FD_79112 | JGI IMG/M metagenome (GOLD analysis project Ga0102814, IMG submission 79112) | Estuarine microbial communities from the Columbia River estuary - Flood tide ETM metaG S.741 | ecosystem: Environmental > Aquatic > Marine > Intertidal zone > Estuary | place: USA...
ATGTAAAAATTGGTCAAACCCGATAACAGAAAAGAACGCAGGAAATCCATAATACTTTTCTTGTTTATAAAGTTTGCTTGTCCATCTGCTTGTCAGGTAATCAGTAATAAAATGGCAAATGAATGTTGTAATTGTAAATAATATTACGGGCATCGGCTTGAAGAAAAATAACCCGATAAAAAGCCAAGTCATACTATAAACAAATATGTGGGTAAGTAACCAGTAATTGTTTTTACTTTTATTCATTGCCATTTTCTGTGTCTGTAATAGAAAATCCGCAACCCAATGGATGAAGATTATTACTATAATTTGATATTCCGTTTTCATAATCCTTTTTCTTTTTTAAACATTTCTATCAATTCTTTTGGTGTAAATCTTTCGTTTAAATTGTCTGTTTGTTTTAACATAAATTCATACCAATTAGCAAAGTTTATAGCAAAACTTTCTGTTATTTCAACAGATTTATCTCTTAAATCTTCACTTGATATTTTAGCAAATGCTAATTCTAAAAACTTTTCTTTTAGTGTCATAATTACTTTTTGTTTTAATTACCCGCTACTTCTTATAACAGGTGTTTGTAAATACCAGCCGAAATTATAGGAGCGTGTAGGCTGGCATCTACAAGCACCAAAACGTTATGCACAAGCACTAATTTTCGTTTTCAAAGGAAATTTACGTTATAAACTAAATCCTTTTCTTCCTTGTTCATAATATATTTTCCTGCTTCAAAATCACTTCTTACCCATTTTGCAAGAAAATCTACTTTACCTCTTCTTTCAACTCTATAAACCATTCCTTCGGGTTTTTCATCAGGCATAATTCCATAGGTTTTTTTGTTTAGTTCTGGCAATATATTTTCAACAATTTCTGGTTTTCCTCTGTGTAATAATCGTGGAAGTTGTATTTCATATTTATTATAAAAACTATCCAAAACATCAAAAGGGCTTCTTTCATTATTTACTGTAAAATGGTCAAAGAAAACTATCGGTTGTAATCGGCTATCAATATTATATTTTATTCCGTGTGCTTGTGCCAACCATTCTCCTGTAATCCTTTCTCCATTTTCTAACAAATCCATCCAAGTCATTATGTTTTTATAAACCCAATCGCTAAATAAATGATGTTGCTTGTAAGGGCTTGTATTTGCAATATACCCACTTCTTGTAAGTGCAACTATTCTATTGTCAATTTTTCCAATTCCTACGTTAGAACCATCATATTTTTCAAAAACAAATATTTCATCGTTTTTATCTCTAACTTTTTCAGTTAATATTCTTTCTTGTCCTTTGTCAATAAAATGGTCGCCAGTTCCCAATTTTGAATTTGACAAGTGAGGAATTGAACCGTAATTTTTAATACCTAATGGTTTCATATGTTCGTTTAATTTAAAATCCCGTGCCAGCGTATAACACACAGTTGTAGTTATTGTTTTATTATTAATTTCTTTTACAAAAATATAACTTTTTTGGATATAAAAAAAACAAACCCTCAAAAATTTTACTTTAAGAAGGTTATTTATATTAAATCTAAATAGTATTAAAATGGCTCATCTTTTTTACTATCTTGAAAAGATACTCCAAAAGCGTCATTTAAACTTGCAGGTTCAATAGGTATTGGTTCAAAAACAGGTGTAGAGTTGAATATAGGTGTTGAGAATGAAGAAAGCTCTGTTTTTACTTCTACACTTTGCTTCATCTTTTCAAATTGTTCTGCTGTAAGTTCCATTTTCTTTATAAAAAGGTTTTTATACGGGTGGTCAGATTCACGAGTTTTAAGTACAAATTTGAACATATTACTTAAAGTATTGAAAGAAACTTTTCCATTTTTATCCTCATCTTGCATATCATCTTTTAACCACTCATATCGGTCAGGATTAACCTTCAAATAACTATTTACACCAAGTTTGAAAGGGTCAACTAAAACAACAATATAAGAACATAAAAATTCAAAATGCGAACTCCCATAAATCATAGCTGTTGTTGGTATCATAGAGTTATCTCTATCTTTAATATTTACTAAACTGCCACGATTCATCTGTGAAAGAAGTAAAAAATAAACATTTTTAAACTCTTTTCTCAATTGGTTAATATAACTTGTTAGAGCTTCCAAAGGGTCTTGAAAAGCATCATCTTTTTTAAGTAATAAACAATGGTCAATACAAATAACTAAAGCAGAAGATTCTTTGTTTAATTCACAAAAAGTTTTAGTCATTTCATAAAACTCTTTAACTGTTACAGACTCTTCACAAATATATCGTCTATCATCTTGTAAACTTTCATAATATTTCTTTACTACTTCTTTTTCTTCTTCTGTAAACTCATTAGTTAAAATTTCACTCTTTTTCTTAGAAGTAAGTTTATTTGTGTCACGTAAAATTCTATTTAGGAATTTCATCTCCAACTGAAACTCTAATGTTTTTATATTTTTTGCATCAGGGTTTACTTTTTCATCTAATATTTGGTCAAGAGTGTCATAAAGCATTTTGGTTTTACCTACACCTGAATTAGCAGCATATAAGACACAGTCAGAAGGTAGTAAACCTGTTATATGACAGTCTATAGCCTCATCACCTGTGCGAAGTAATTGCTTGTCCCCCTGTTGTAGCTTATTTAAATATGAAAAAGCTTCTGTAGCTAATTGTCCTGCTCTTTTTATTCTACTGTCTAATTGCATTTATTTATATTTTGTATTAATCTCTTCAAAACAAGATAAGTCTAACTCTTTAAAACATTCATATCTACCTCCAAAAATATTTTTTGGGATATATTTATTATCTTTATTACAATTTTTTAATCCTTCCTCTAACTCACAAATAATTCTTGCATTTTCAAGAGGTATCTCTTTTACTATTTCATAATTATAAGGTAGAGATTTATTACTCTTAAAACGTTGTTTTGTTTTTAGATATGTTCTACCTATTTTATAAAACTCTTCGTTATCATCCCAGCATCTTATAACGTATACTTTAAAAGAGTCAAAATTTTTACTTTTTTCTCCTGCCTTTTGCCAAGCACTATACCCCCATCCTGAGGGGCATTCCTTCATCTTAATTAGTCTGCTATCGTTCCCACATCTTGGACAACCTTGTCCTTTTAGATGATTAGGGACACTTTGAGTAAAAAGTCCATGCTTTTTGCACATAATTTGTATATCGGATGCCATACCTTTATAACTCCCCTCTTTGTATTCATAGGTATCTCCATGTATCTTAAAAATCTCCTTTTTAAAAATACTAAAACTTAATACCTTCTTTTCGCTTGTTTTTACTACCCCACAATCGTAGCACCCATGCCCTTGTAAGTGTGAGTTTGCCTCTTGTTCAAAATCTCCATGTATCGGACAAGTTATTGTAACTTTTTCAGAACTTATTGTGTAAACAGTTTTTGAATAGTCATAAAAATTATTATGTACTTTTTTTGAAATTTCTATAAATTCTCCTTTTTCTCTTCTTATTTTATCCCCTATTAATTTATTCGCACAAGTTTTACAACCTGCCCCACTTAGATGAGTATTAGCAATTTGTTCAAACTCACCATGTATTTTGCAAGTAATAGTTACACTTAAAGAAGATTTTTTATAATCAGTGTGTTTATAACTATACTTTTCTCCGTGTATTTTTTCAGCTTTTTCAATAAATTCTTCTGTTGTTAATTTTTTCATTTTGGCTTAAAAATAATAATGCCCAAAGATACTTTATAACGGCTCTGACCTCGTTACTCCATATCAATGGGCTATTTCTTTTAGTTTCTAAATTGTCAGAGCGAAACTTTAAGCCACAAATATAGTAAATAAAAATGAGGTATGCAAATTAGTTAAATTATTTATTATGTTTTTAACCTACTTTCGATATATTGTCTAACCTCTTTCTCGTGTTGTTCCCAAAACTGATATAAGGAGGAGTCTTCTATATTTGATTTAAAGTTTCCATACTTATTTTTATTTCTGTCCATGAAAATATTCTCTAATTTTTTTGTAAAAGTATGAACAGATAGAAAATAGTCGCATAAATAGTAAAATTCATGTAAAGAAAGTCCTAAATGATGCCTTAAAATACTAATGTAAATTGAGATTAACTTTTTATTACCTATAACTCTATCTGTATCTTCATTGTTTAAATATATTTCACATAAATAATTACGCATCTTAACATCTCCATCTGTAACTTCGGGTGTTGTCAAATCATCAATCCACTCATTCCCCAAAGATGTCAACCTAACTGTATTATAGTCGTTTTGAGACTTGTTTTTAGGTTTTACAAAAGTTACTAAGCTTGTATCTCTAAACTTCTCTAAAACATCTTTAAAGTGGTATTCTATTGCTCCTGAATTATCTTCTGTTTTATTTCCTTTTACGGCAAGTAGAAAAGCAAAATCTAAAGGTGTTAGATTACGAGATGTTAATAGTTTATAGTTTAAATACATAATTATTATTTTTTACTTACGGGACTAACTCCAAGATATACATTCACTCTAATAGAATTTTTAGCTAACTTAGTAAGTCTTTTATTCTTTAAATGTTTTTCTATAATCTCATCCATAAGCTCTTGTTCTATGAAGTAGTTTTCAAATGGAATTATTTTCTGCCCTTCGTTGTTTCTTTCTGCTGAGTTTAAAAGCTCATCGAAATCAACTTTAGGTTCTGAATTTTCATAAAGTTCTTTATATATATTCCAAATTATTTTTTGTGCTTTAGTTTCTTTCATAATACCCATTTTAATAGTTTAACCATTAACCAAACTTCAGCAATAAAAACTAAAATATAAAAAATAACAGTTAAGAAAAAAGTTATTCTATTTTTCATCTTTCACAAAAACTCCGTCTACCATTTTTCCTGTGCGTTTAGAAATAACATTATAAGCTGATTCTAAACAGTCTGTAAGTTTTAATCCTTGAAGTTCTGCTCCGATAATAATAGTAACAAGAATATCTCCTAACGCATCTTTAATCTCCTCTTTAGTATTAACTCTTTTACCTTTACTATTTTCAAATTCTTCTAAACCTTCTTCTTGAACTTCAACAGCTTCTATTAATTCTTTAACTTCTTCAAATGTTTTTCCTGCTTGTGCTAATGGTGTAGCTTTATCTAAAATTCCTTTACTCTTTGCCCATTCAATTACTAATGGTTCTAATTCATTGTATTTCATAAATATATTTTTTCTAATTCTTGTGTATTCCAATTAAATTTCTTAACGTCCTTTTTAATTATATCTAAACTTTTTTTGTTTAAGTTTTCTGTTACTGTTGTATAAATATCTCCTTTTGTTCCGAATTTATGAAAAGTGGCTGTTTCACCATTGTCAAAATCAAAAGCTAAGTACTCTCCAATGTTATAAATTTTAATTACTTTAAGCATTTTTCTTAAATTTTTCTTCTGACAAGTATTTTGATTGCACTTCCAAATCTTTAGTTTCACTCATAATTTATTTTTTAATTTCTTTTGCAAATATATGATAAAATATTAACTCCTACAAGAAAAAACTAAAAAATCTTTTCTGTTGCTATTAATCTTTTTGCTTTCAACTTATCTTCTAAACTAAGTAATCTGTATAAACCTAAGATATTTTCTACCTCTTTGTTTAAAAACTCTTCACTATCTTTCTCTCTAAAACTCTCGTCTAAGTAAAATTTTTGTACACTATCACTCATAATATTATTTATTGTTTTTATTTTACACGGCGATTATTGCCGTTATTGTTGTTAGTAGTTAAACGCTTTTAATGTGTATTCAAATGGATTACCTTCAATGTTTTTTACAAGTTCTAACATTTGTTGAGCTAATTCTCGAACTTCTTTCTGACTATGTTCGGAATTTCTCAACCCTTGAAAATGTACAAAAGAACGGAAGTTAAAAGAAATGTCCATTGTAATTTGAGAGTTAAAAGTTTTGAAAAACCTAGCTGATTCTTTAGCTCTTTTACGCCCCAAAATAGGAGTTAACTCTTCTAAACACTTGTGATAAAGCTCATTTGATAGCCTTGAGTGTTTTTCTAAGATAGAATCCCACCCTAAAACAGCTCCTTGTTTATAACCTCCAATTATTTCAGCTCCGTCTTTGGTTGTGATACCCCAATCATTAGGAATATAAGTTCTATCCTCTTTTAACTCCTTATACCGTGCCGACTCTCCGTTAATACTTACACCAATTCTGTGTTTTAAAAGATGAATATGTGTTGCTTGGTCAACTGTAACTAAAAAATGTAATTGGCTTTTTTCAAAAGGGGTATGATGTCCTTCTGAAGCTAACATATTTAATAGTTTTGGAACTCTTTTTATCTTATCATTTGTTAAATCTCTTGATGTTGAAGTCCATGCGGATTGTGCATGTACTAAATCATTTCCATAATATCCTAATAATTCTACTTTGTTTTTACTCATTTTTATAGTACCAATTTTTAATTTTTTAACCTCCAAAATTTATCTATATAACTTTTATGGAACACTACTAGAAAATACACTAAAGCTGTTTCCATCCAAAAAAGCCCAAACCAACATGTTAGTAAAACTACAGCTACATACCCATAAATCCATTTCCTCATAGTTTGTACTCCATAATAAATAGATAAAGCACAAGATATAAAAAATAAAGTTCCTAAGAAATTATGCAGTAGGTGATATTGTTCTACATTAAAAGCAGTTAAAAGTATTAATATCCAACCTGTGATTTCCCAATATTTTAAATTTATAAAACAATACCCAGTTGTGATGTTTAATAATACAAACATAAAATTAAGATTTGTATTAACAAGTGTAGAGAAACTTTTTATAGAATCTCCGTACATAATTAAAGAACATATTGGTAATAATATTGCTAGTAAAAAGGCTATATACTTCATATTAAAATTGTTTTACATCTTCTATATAACATTTTAAAATACCCTCGTTTGTTGTAATATATAAAACATTATCTGCCATATCAAATACAATATTTACTCTGTCTAAAAAGTTATCTAAATCCCTTAATTTTAAAACTAGTAAAATTTCACTTTTTATTCTATCTATTATTTTGTAATAAGTATTATAATTATTTGTATTTAAAACTACAACATCGTTATACTTATCTACTATAACAGTTAACTTGGCTATGTCAGTACCTTCACAGTTATTTTTAATATCTTGTAAGATGCATTGTTTTGTTGAGGTAAAAGATGTATAATTATTCTCCTGAGATTGTACTGTAACACTAATAAACAATACAATAAATAACATTATTTTTTTCATTTTATATTTTATTTAAATAAGAATAGTATAGGATATTGATAATCACCTCCGTGATAGTGATGCATTACTTTAGACCAATCTTTTTCTTTATTATAAAAATAATTTAGATATGTTAATAGAATATCTACTTGCTTTTCTTCATTAAATCTATTATTAGTATTTATACCTTTTAATTTACACATTGTATTCCAAGTACCATCTAAAAACTGATACATCCCCTTAGCAGTTGAACTTTCACTCCTGGCATCACTGTTAAATCTACTCTCTTTATAAGCTATCCACCATACAAGTGTAGCAGGTACTTTAGCCTCTTCAATTTTATTTCTGTACTTTAGAGATAGGACTTCAAACTTTTTATACTGTTCTTTTGTCAACTTAAATCCTATGTTTTTGTATAAATCTTCTACATATGTTTCCTCTCTAAGGGGTTGATTTACAACTTTTATTCTTTGTTCTTTTTGTCTTATTATTTGCTCTTTATTGTGAACCTCTGTTTTTAACTTCATTGCTGAGATTAAAGTTGCCCCAAAAGAGATTAAAAGGATTGTTACAATCAATCTGTACTTTAACAACTTATTTGTTTTTTCAAAGACAAGTTTTTCAGTATTAAATTTAAATAGTGACATAATTTTATTTTTAATTATTAGTTTACAAATATACATAAATTTTTAATAAAAACAAATTAACCATATTAATAATAATATAAACACTAATATTATCGATATTATAATATTTCTTTTTGTTTTTTGTTTATACTCTTTTTCTTCTAAATTCTGCTTACAATAAACGGCTGAAGATATTAAATCAAAAGGTATATCACCATTAATACCATCTAATCCATACAATGTGTAATATATACTAAAACCTAATATATAAAAAACTTCTTGTACTACATAATCCTCTCTGTTGTCTATTAATTGTACGATACTAAATCTTTTTTCTGATATTTTCATAATTATTTCTTTTTAAATTTTTCAAACAACTCGTGTAGTTTAGCCCCATCTATCATAATGCCATTGGTAATATGTGTATATTTTTCATATCTTTAAATTTATTTTACAAAAATATAAAAAAATATTTAACTGTGCAAGAAAAAAGTGTTTTTTTAATAAAAAAGCTGACTATAAAGTCAGCTCTTCTATTTGTTGTTTGGTTTTAAAACCACTAAATCTATTAACCTCTATTCCATTCTTTAAAACAACTACTGTGGGTGCTTTCCTTACATTATACTGTAGGGCTGTTTCAAAGTCTTCTGAGGCATCAATAAACTTTACATTATCAAACTCCTCCATAATAGGTTTTAATTGAGCACAAGGGCTACAATTAGGCATCTTAAATACTAAATACTCTTTCATATACTAACCTTCGCAACTCAAGCAACTTGAGTCAAACGCTTTTTTTGTTGTTTTATTAAAATAATGTTTTACGTCTTCTTGTGTTTGACCTTCTCTAAGGTTACTTAAACTTCTTTGATAGTATAAAGTTTTAACTCCGTATAAAGAGGCTGTTAAATATAACTCACTTCTTTGTTGTGCAGGAGTGTTAGGTAACACAAATAAATTCAAACTTTGACTTTGACAAATATAATCCTGTCTCAAACTTGCAGCTTTTATGATACCATACTGATTAATCTCATAAGCTGTTAAAAATACTTCTTTCTCTTCTTTTGATAAAAAATCTAAATGTTGAACTGAACCAAAATTAATAACTATAGAATCCCAAACATCTGCTGTATCTTGCTCTTTATCCCTTAATAACTTCTCTAAAGTTGGGTTTTTCTTTAAAAAAGAACCTTTAGCTACTTTTCTTTGAAAAATGTTGGATACCCAAGGTTCTATTCCTGGGGAAACGTCTCCACTAATTAAAGCATTAGTTGTTGTAGGAGCAATAGCTAAAAGAGTTGTGTGTCTTTTGTGAATTTTAAAGTTTTTATTAACCTCGCAAGCTCCAAACATATCTGCTAATTCTGTAGAAGCTTCTTCAGCCTGTCTTTTTATTCTACTGTAAATACTTCTTCTATAATTATCTGCCATTAAAGAGACAAACGAAATTTTTCGTTCCTGTAAAAAAGAATGCTCCCCAAGTGTTCCTAAACCTAAAGCCCTATGTCTAATAGCAAACCTAACAGCATCTTCCATACCCTCTAATTTAGAAGCTTTTCTAATAAATTCAGACATAACTGCTTCTAAAATATAAATAGCTACCTTAACAGCATCTGTATTTTTCCACTCATCATAAGAAGCTAAATTCATAGAAGCTAAACAGCAAACAAATGATTCTGTTTCATTTGAAGGTAAACAAATTTCTGAGCATAAGTTGCTAGATTTAAGTATGTTAACTCCATTATAAGGTAAAGGTGTACTTGGGTGATTATTAACATTATCCTTAAACATAATATAAGGGATACCTATATTATTACGCATTTCACAAATTTTAGCCCAAATAGTTAATGCTTTTACATCCCCTCTTATGATGTTCTCTACATCTTTTTTATCTACTACTACACCTGTTGTTATAGTTTGAATAGGATTCCCAATATCTCTAATTTCTAAGAAATCTAAAATGTCAGGGTGAGAAAAATCTAAGTACCCTGCTAACATACCTCTTCTAACACCCCCTTGACTAACTTCTTCAATAGTGGTATTAAGCATTTTTATAGGGGACATTACACCTTTAGACTTAGCTGTTGTGTTACTAATAGAAGCCCCTCTACCTCTAACATCCCCAAGATAAGCAGAAGTGCCTCCTCCATTTTGAGACATTATTGCTACTTCTAAATCTTTCTTCTTGAATGATAAAATAGAATCGGAAACGTGAGAATTAAAACAACTAATTGGTAAACCTCTTTGTCTTCCATAGTTTGACCAAATAGGTGAAGAAAGTCCAATATAACCTTCCCAAACATATTCAAAAACTTTATCTGCTAAACCATCCACACCAATTTCTAATTCAACTTTTCTTGCTATATTTTTAATAGCTTGTTTTGGAGTCTCTTCTCCTTGTAAATAATCAGCTTTCAATGTAACTAAAGCAGATTCACTCATATAATTTGGGTAATCTACACCCTTAATCCATCCTACCATCTATAATATAATTTTTATCTAACTTATTTAAAAAATTCTCTGAAACTTTAACAGTACTTTCATCAAATACTACCATATTTTTAGTATAGTCTGTTGGTCTGCTTCCTGCTAAAAAGTCTGTAAACTGTGTGGCATTGCTTTCTAAATCAAACCATTTTGTGTCTTCTAATACTTTTTCATCAATATCAAAAATAGCTTTTAAACCTAATCTTTTTAGCGAATCATTAGCTCTATTTTTCATGTAGTTTATAACTTGGTCAGATGTTAAATTTGGTAAATTATTATCATCAAAAATATCTTTAATAAGTTTTGTCTCGATATCCATACCTGTTGTAAAAGCTACATAAATAGAAGATTTAAACTCATTTGTCCAAATCCAATTACATTCGTCTTTTATCTTATTAAATATATAAATACCACCATCTCCGTGTAAAGATTCTTCTCGTTTTGACCAATCAATAACGTTTCCTACAGTTTTCATAAAATTTCTTCCATTTGATGAGAAAGATTTTAAAATCATAAACTGTCCAAATAATGCTACTCTTTCAGTAAATGCAGAAAAAACAGCTAACCCAAAAGCAAATCGTTTTATATGTTCAGGATTTGTTTTATCAAAGTCAAAATTTAAACTTGAATTTATTAAATTTTCAAATTTATCTGATAAGATAGGGTCTTTAGAATAAGGTTCAAACTCTTTTAAATTTAATACCTCATTAATTCTAAAATATGCCGAAGCGTGTCTTGACTCATTTTCTGCAAAGGCATAACCCATCTCACAAAACTCAGGTCTTGGTAAAAATCTGCCTATTTTACTCCATAAATCATCTGCTACATGCACTTCTACCTCAGAAAAGGTTCTTAATATTCTTGATATAATTTGACGGTCTACTTCTGTCAAATCTGTTTTGTAATTTTGAACATCTTTATCAAACTCCAACTCTCTGTGAACCCAATACCCATCTTGTACAGGTTCTGTAAAATTCTTCTCTACTTCTGGAAAATCATACGGTTTGTACACCTCCCTACCATCAAAAATACTACTCATTTTTTTTTTTATTTATTATAAAATTATTATATATATAAACCAAACAGGTTTCCATAACACTTATTTTTTTATTCTTTTTAAATCTGATACATGAAATCTATATTTATTAAGGTCAAAAAAGCCCTACCATTTTAAATTGCGATAGGGCATTATTGATAATCTTATTACGTGCCAACCTCTTAAAAAAGACTGATTTCACGCTCACAGGCTCTACTGTGCTTTTGTAATTTATAATGCAAATATATAACTTAATTTTATAATATCAAAATACATTACAGTCAAAGTTATTACTTAATTTAAAATTGTTTAAATTCTTTGTCTAACTTATTAATAATTTTTATTAAAACATCTGTTTTATTTATAACCTCTTCTAAGCTTTCTGAATTATTTTGAGTTACTGACACATACTTAACTAAAGCTTGTGCTACCCTAGGAAAATAATAATTATTTATAAACTCAAAGTTTTCTTTTTCCCCTGTATCTTTTTTAACTTTCTTTCTAATTTCGTGGAAAGTTAAGACTACTCCATTAAAACCGTCAGGTGTTAGATACCAATTAGAATCTAACTCTATTTTATCTGTCTTTGTGAATGCTTTATTCATTTTTTTTATTTTACAAAGTTAATTTAAAATATTTATTATAAGTTTTATAATAATCAGAAATGTCTATACAAGTTTTAGCAATATATTCTATAGCTTTAACCCCATTCTCTCTAATGTAAGGTTTATCAATGATAACCACTTCACCTGAAAGTCTTAAAACATTCTTATCCCCTTTTTTTGTGTTATTACCACTCCTACCTAATCCTGTAACATAAACCTTTCCAATAGTGTGTCCTAACTCTTCTAAACCATATCCATAAACATTAGTCTGTTGGTACTCCTCTGATTTGTAGAAAGCGGTTTTATTTTTAATTGTTAATGTTTTATAATCAGTTATTTCTGTAGTTTTATCTTCCGTCAAATGTTGTCTATCTGTAAAACCTTGTAAAACAGTTTTTTCTAAACCAAACGGTTCAAGGTCAATTAATATCTCAAACTCAAACTCTGCATTCTCAGGATGTGTTTTTTTAATCTTGTCTAATATTTCAATATCAGCTTCAGATAACATATCATATTCACCTGTATCATAAGGGTTTAGATAGTCTCCACAGTTGCTTCCAAAATTAGCGAACATTCCGCCCTCATCTTCTTTCATACCTAAGATGTAGTCTCTAAGGTATCCCATTTTATAATCTTTAAAAGACGTATACTGAGAGTATGAAATTTTGTTCCAACCATCATATTTTTTATATAGGGGATTTGTTACACCCTCAGTGTACTCAAACTTCTTAGGTAAATTAATTTTAATTGTCTTCAAGTTCTTGTTTTAATTGGTTTATAAATAACTCTACTTCTTTCTCATTTTTAATAGCTCCGAAATTTATATCAATATCACTCATTGAAGCTTTTATTAAATTAAAAATAATATCTTTATCCTTAACTGTTAATTTTTTCTTTTTAAAGAATTTTTTTAACTCTTCTTTGTGAGTTTCACTCATCCCTTTTAGTAGGTTTAATTGTTGTAATAAAGGAACTTCTTCTACTTCAACTTTTCCTCCTATTACTTCAAACCCTTCTTCTAAGTCAGGTAAAAATGCTAATTTTCTATACACCTTTGCTGTAGTTTCTACATCCTTTAAGCAGTACTTTACAATTTCGTCTAATCTGCCTCCATAAAAAGCTTCGGAAACTTGACTTCCATCTAATGCATCTTTTGGGGAAGGTAATTCTAATGCTGTAGCTACTGCAACCAAGCTATCTGGGTAAAATGCATTTCCTTTCCAAATTTTAGAAAGGTCAAGATGAGATAGTTCCCACGGTTTTACATCTCCTTCTTCCAAAAGCTTTGCAGGTCTTACCCTGTTAATGATAGAACGCTTTTCTAAATATGGTGTATCAAAACCTACTCCATTAAAAGAGACAAACCTTGTTTTAGGGTTCATTTGGTAAACGGTTTCTAAGTCATTATTAAATTCTTGTAGTAACTCCTTTTCATCATAGGATGCATAGGATTTTAAAATTATCTTATTATTCTTAATCCTTCCTACAACAATTGCTACTACTCTTCCAAACGGAGCATAAAGAGGGGCTTTTTCATAGTAATATTCTTCCAAAGTATATTCCTGCCCTGTTTTTTTGTTAAGTTCATTTTGATACCTTGCCTTATACTTCCAAGCATCATATATTGGAGTACCTTCTTCTAAAATATTCACAGCTCTTGCTGTTTCTATATCGTAAAATACTAAATCATTTTCATTTAAATTCTCTAATTGTTTCATAATTTTAAAAATTTTTCTAATTGTTCTTTTTCTTTTGACACTTCTTGTAATTTTATTTTCATTTTCTCTATAAAAATAACCTCTATATCACTAAATAATAATAAAGATTCTTCTGTTGTTAACTCTGTCCTTAATAGTTTTAGTATACCGCTTCTTTTGTCATCAATCATTTCTTGATGCTCTTCTTTTTTAGCCTTTTCACGCCAAAACTTAAATTTTTCTTTATAACCACCTGTTTTATATATTTTCATCTTTAAATTATTTTACTTACTTTATAATTAAATATCCGCTTAGTAGTAGACTCCCATATAATAAAAGCTTATTACCGAAATTTTTTTCTTTTTGTATTTTCAATTCTTTCTTATAAATACCAATCTGTTCTTGTTTAGAGTCTACTAAATCTTTGAATAAAGTCAATTCTTTTTTTTGAGTAAGTATGATAGTGTCTTGTATATTAGATTTTTGTTCTAGTTGTAGGATTAGTTTTTTACTAGTTTCTAAATCCACTTTAAAAAAATCACAATCTGTTTTAAAATAATTAAGTTTTTTAACTAAATTAATATCTATTACAAACTCATCACTACTTATTTGATATGGGTAATTCTTTTGACCATTCTGAGAAAAACTTAAAGTGTTCATTATCAGAAAAAGCATCCATACGTTTAATGTTCTCATCTCTTTTTATTTTATTATTTACTGATTCTATTTTTAATCCGTCTATTTTTGTTTGTAGGCTATCCCTTTGTCTAAACAACATTGTTTTTGCTTTTTGTAAGTTGTTTATTTCCTGCTGTGTTAACTTCTCTCTGTTTTCTATTATTTTAAGTTTATCTTTTATCTCACTTTTTTTGTAACTTTGTACAAAAATAATGGTAATTAAAATAATAACTAAAATGTACAACCACCTTTTCTTAATAAATTCTAACATTATTCTTCAATTTTTTCAATTACTTTTTCTTTAATTTCGTCTATAAATTCCTCTAATAATTCGATTATATTAGTTTCAGAATCTAATACTACAACTGCATCAATTTCAAAATCTGATGCACTTCCTGGATAATCATAAGTTTTTGGCTCTCCTCTATAATATATACCATCTACTAATAAATAAACACCATTTAATTTAATTTGTACTTCCATAATTATTAATTTTCTTATGCAAATATATAACAAAAAACCGAGACTAAAAAATAAAAACCTAATAAATTATTCATAGGCTTACTATTTATAATGATTTTAAATTAATGTACACTTGCATAGGAAGAACCTATTTTATAATCTATTCCAATTGGAATTTTCAATTTTAATTGCTTATTAACTATTTCCATAGCTTTTTTTAGTTTTTTAATTATTACTTCTTTATCCTCTTCTTTGCAACAAGTTACAATTTCATCGTGAAAACCTGCATATAAAGTAACACCCATTTTCATTAAATTATGTTGCCACAGTGTAAAAATATAATCTCCTGTACCTTGATTTATCGTTGAAAAAATATCTTTCTCTGAGCGTAAACTATAATAATAATTATTTAGTGGATTTTTAACCCATAACTGCCCATTTTTAGTAGTCTTAAGTTCACAAGAACTTGTAAATATTTTTACACAATTATTTTTTATCCAATAAGCTTCAATAAGTTTCGCAGCCTCTTTTACTGTAATACCTAAATCTTCTGCTAATTTATTTTTACCAATTCCATACATTGAGCTATAGTTAGTAGTCTTACCTGAATGTCTTTTTTTATCTAATTTGTCATGAAATTCACTCCTTTCTTCATCTGTTACATATGAATCTAAAATAATTTGAAAATCTTCAGGAACATCACCTATTTCTTCTAAAGTAATATTAGGATTTTTTCTTGACTCCTTCCACCACTTATAAAAGAAAACTTCAGCAGAAGACATCATCCCTGCAATTTCACAAATCTCTAAATGTGGGTCATAAAAAGGATGTGATTGAGCTTCTACAAATTCTCTGTCAATGTCATAGACAAAATTATTCCTTGTCATACTTTCTAATGCACTCACATCTGCCCCTATCATCACCATTCCTTTAGGAGGTTTTAATAAACTTCTTACATACTCCCCATAAGGAGCAGAGGGTTTAATTAAGTTTACTAAAGTCCTATGTCTTATACGAAGAGTGTTTGTAAAACCTCCTATATCAGCAACTATTTTATCTTCCCTTATCTTATCCCTTAAAAAACCTGTAAAGTATCCTCTACGGTGTTGTAGTAAGCTTAAATCAGTTAGTTCTTTTATCTCAGGTACTTCTTCTGATAATTTTATAATAGATTTACATAAATCTTTATTTTTATCTTTTAATTGAGGGACTTTTTTAACTTCTCCTTTTGTTGAAACACTATCATTAAAAATAATAGGTTTCCAAGCCAAAGAGAATAACCAATCTTTTACTTGAGATACGCTTTGAGGATTAGGGTCTTCATATTTTAAAACTTCTTCTATAACACCTTCATAATCTTCGGGTAAATTACATCCTTTTATTAAAGTCATCCACTTTTCACCTGCTACAGAAAGAGATAAATCCTTTTTAAACATGTTTTTAGGCTTTGTTCTTTTTACTTTTATAGGTATTTTAGGCATAACAGAAATAAGTTTGTCAACCCTTTCTTTTATCATCTCATCAAAAAGTTCTAAATTTTTATTACATTGCTCTAAATCCAAAGTTAGGGGATTGTCTTGGTGCATCTTGTAGACTTTACCTTTTGTCATAAGAAATTTTAACAAAGATTTAATTCTCTCATCATCATTTTCATATAACTCTCTTAACATGTTTAAATGTTTGAACCATGTATTTGTATTTATTTTACAATCTTCTTTTACACGATTTTCATATTCTTCATAAGACAATCCTTGCCAATCACTTATTTCAGGTTTAGGAACGCCAAACTCAGTTCCGAAATCTGACAATCCATATTTACCACCTTCTTTTATTCTATTAGTTTCTATATACCATGCAACTAATAAAGAGTCTATAATTGTAGCTTTTATATTTATATCTTTAAATATTTTCTCTAAAGATGGTATATCAAACATAAAAAAATTATGTCCAACAATTGTATTATTTGGGTTTTCAAAAACTTTTTTTACATCTTCTTCCCTATTAGTTGTTTTTATTTGCCATTTTTGATTTGAATCTAAATAAGCAATTCCTAAAACATGTAGGTCAGATTTTTCCCCTACTATATCTTCAAGAAAACCTTTACTTTCTATATCGCCAATTAGGACATTATTTAAATCAAAATTTTTCATATTCTATCTATTAAACGTACTCTAAACTTGTGTTATTTGGATTTTGCCCTTTCAGCATAGCACATAATGTAGTCACTTTTATATTATATGTATTAGCAGCAGACTTTAGGGTGTAATAAAATATCCCTGTCTCTTTACAGAGAATTAACTTAGCCCTTGGATGATTTTCATCTTTATATTTTCCTATATGTGATAGACTTAAGTTCTTCTTATGTTCCTCAGAAAAAGTTACTCCTTTTTTTGCTTTACTAACACTAACTGATATCTTAGCTCTATGCTCTTCAGAATGTTGCTTACCATAGAAGTGGTTCTTTTCTCCTGACATCCTATCAGATATGGCTTTTCTTTCTTCTTGTGACAACACCCTTGTTGATAAATACTCTAAAAATATCTTAGTAGATTTTTCAGAAGGTTTTATGCCTATATGTGAGGAGGATAAGTTATCCCTTTTACTTTCGGAAATTTCCGATTTTAAACCTCCACAAGAAGTTAATTGACAATTTAAGCCCCCTTTGCCTAAAACTTTGTAAAAATCTTGCCAATACCTTTCCTTACAATTTAAATCTTCTTTTTTACATTCCTCTATTATCTCAAAGATGTGCTTTTCCCAACCATGCTTTACTATAGAGTTGTATAATCTAATTTGCAATTTACAATGTAGATTTTTGTAGTCTCTAAATCGCTTTCTAATGTTAACCCCTTGCCCTATGTAGATTCTTCCTGTTGGGCTTATAATCTTATAAATTCCACAAATCTTTTCCATACTGTTTTTTTTTTATGCAAAAGTGGACTATTTTAATTAATAAAACAAATTCATTAAATTTTAGTTAATACATTGTTTAAATCCATCTTACTCTACAATTTTAAATTTTTCTTCCCACTCTTTTTCACTTCTAACATAACTCATATTTCCACCCACCTCTCGATAAATTATTGCATCTACCCACACATTATTTTCTTGAATCATACAGTAGTTGGATATGTAATATTGTTTGTTGTTCTTGTAGTGTTTATATTTTATCATCTGTTTTTATTTCCTCCATAATTATTTCTTTAATAAACCCCCATGTAGTAACATGTTACTAATTCTATTTTCCAAAGTTACAAAATCTTTTACTTCTATGCAATGTTTTAGTTGAAAAAGATGGAATTCAGCAGAATCATTTAAACAAGTTTCTCCCCAATAGTTTGTATCTAATAAGTATACCTCACCTTTAAAAGCTATTTCCATTACCAAGTTATTAAATAGGCATCCCACAGAAAGTCTTACTCTATTGTATATCCTGCATCCTTAAGTTTATCTAAGGTTTTTTCATCTATATTAGAGTGGCAATATAGGTGATTTAAACTCACAACTTTATTTAGCTCTATTCTACTTAGTATTTGGTCAAATCTACTTTGTATTCCCATACTTTTTATTTTAAAAATTCTTTTGCCTCAGCTACTGTTATATTTCCTAAGTGACCTCTTGTTTCTATAGAATATATTTCCACCGTAATACTTGCCCCTGTCTCTCGATTAAGAATTTTTGAATATACTACGTCACCATTAATACAGAGAATATTTTTTCTCGTTACAAAAGGTTTAATTACTGTTTGTTTTTCCATATTTTATATATTAAATCTACTTCTTCTTTTGTAATTTCCTTCCCGCACCTTCTAAAAATATTATTAGGTAGGACAGAAATACCACTCTCATTTAAAAAGGTATTGTAACTGTTATACTCAGTATCTACTAAACGCTCTATTCTGTCAAGACAAGCAGTGTAGAGTTTCTGTGACGTATCTTTTTTGTAATGTTTTAACTTGTCCAATTTCCCATAACCATAGAATATTTTCAAAGTTGTACCATCGGATTGTAAGCTTATTTCAATATCTTCTGTTTTTACAACTTTTTCTCGCCCACCATTCTTAGAAATAACTTCTACTCTATTAATAGGTAGTTTTTTATAAGCCTCTACCCCATCTAAGAAAACCCTCTTTAACAGTTTCATATCCACTAAAGGTTCTCTAATTTGTTCCTTATACTCTTCCCACAACTTATTCATATAATTCAAAAGTGTTAATTTCTGTATATTTTAAAATTAAATCTTTCAGTTCTTTACCTAAATCTTCTGCCATTTTTGAACGTTCATCAACTGACAGACTATCTGTTTCTTGTACTTCCCACATTTTATCCATTATAATTGTAATAACTTCATCTTCATAAGCAGATAAAAACTGCCCCACTGAACTAACTTCTAATTTTTTCCAATCCATTTTTCTATTGCTGTTTTTTCTTCGTTAAGTCTTTTTAATCTCTTGTCCATTACATTTTCAAACAGTAAATCAATCTCTCCCTTAAGTTGTAAAGATTCTTCTGTTTCTAAAGTGAGAATTAAACACTCCATAATACTTTCCCTCTTGTGTATTAAGTCTCTAACTTTTTCATCTTTCTTATACTTCTCTTTCCAATTTTGATACCAACTCATAATATTATTGCCCATTTTATTTGTTTAACTCCATACCCATCTAAATCCGTGTACTCTACTTTTTCTGTTTTAAATAATACTTCTTCTCCTATCTTAAAACTTTTTTTAGACTCTATAATAGATAGAGGAAAATCTTCAAAAAACACATCGTCTCCCTCTATGGAAGTTTTATATCTAATCCATAAAGAATTCTCTTTTTTAATGACCGTACCTTTCATATTTTTATATTAAAAATTAATTACTAAATCTTTATCTATTTGTTTATACTATTGTAAGTCTGAAATAACTTTATTATCTGTTACTAAACTCTTACTCTTTAACAAAGATAGGTGTTTTCTTTTTATAATCCAACAATTACTTGTATTATTATATAAAATTAATTTTGGAACACTGCTTATGTTAAATAACTTTCTCTTTCTAAACGCTAACAACTCTCCTTCAAAATAAAAACTGTTAGAGTAAGTTATAAAATACTGATTGTTTGGTTTTTCTTTCAATGTTTATAGGGGTTAAGAGTGGTTAGTAGCGATTAGCCATTAGTTAGCGGTAATTTTTACCAAACCGTTCACGAAGTCTAATCATTCTTTGATTTAACATTACAAGTCTTTCATTTTGTTGCTTAATTGAAT
>Ga0102814_10001014_pt1 | contig 19985 bp, 21 predicted proteins | sample ColrivemetaGS741_FD_79112 | JGI IMG/M metagenome (GOLD analysis project Ga0102814, IMG submission 79112) | Estuarine microbial communities from the Columbia River estuary - Flood tide ETM metaG S.741 | ecosystem: Environmental > Aquatic > Marine > Intertidal zone > Estuary | place: USA...
CAGTTTACATGGACAAATGGTATCCCACGTTTCTTTTATGATACTAAGATAAACTTTGAACAGGCTGACCCAGAAGATTGGTTTTATGGATATAAACTAGCGGCGGCAGATGGCAAAGGTATATATCATCCTGCAATTAAGTATAGTGTTGGTAAAGTATTTGACGCAGAGTATCAGGATTCAGATCCAGAAAAACATATTCCAATCAGTAAAAAATATAATAGTGGTATTGCACTAGCACCCTTGGATTGGATCCTACGTGAATGGGTACTGTGTGGTGGCTATGGAGATTACCAAGCATTCCGTTGTAAATTTCAAGCAAAAGATGTAATTGAGAACGAAGGCAATACCAAGTACAATGTTCGTAAAATGGAAATTGTAGAACAAGTTGACCTAGCACCATTTTATGCAGAGATTTCAGAGGACATTGGATATCATACAGGCGGAACAGCGTCTGCTATTGATGACTTTAGAATCCACGAATGAAAAAAGTTCTGATTAGTACTCGTACATTAAATAATGGAAGTGAATTTCAATTTGATGCATTAGAAAGAGGTTTCTTTAAAATGTTTCGTGATTGGGATATTACAGCTTTACACAATAAAGCAAATCAGAATTTTATAGATTTAGCCGCAACACACGATTTACTTGTGTTGAGCGGTGGAGATGATCACCCACAAAGACTATTAACTGAAATAGAAATGATAAAACAATTCCGACAACGCAAAAAGCCAATATTGGGTATTTGTCACGGAACATTTTTATTAACACAGTTATGGGGTGGTAAATTAATAGCAGTTGAAGGACACAGAAGAACAAAACATGCAATATACTACAAAGGAACTGAAATGCAAATGAACAGTTACCACGGTAGTGCAATTACAGAAGCACCAGAAGGTGCAGATGTTTTGGTAACGGATCAAGACGGCTATATAGAAAGTTGGATGTCGGGGAATACCCTGGCAGTCGTATGGCACCCAGAGCGAGATATCGAGAACTCACACTGGATGCCAGAAGAATATCAGTCATTACTATAGGAGAACAAACAATGGCATTAACAGGTAAAGAATTTGTGGCAAAGGTCGAAGGCATCATTGAACCACTTTTTAAATCTTCAGAGTTACAGACGGAAGCATATTTTCGTTCTAACCCTGATCTAGAAGAATGTATTTTTAATTTTAAACGTAGAATGTTTAATGAACGTATGAACGTTGTAGAGATTGCAAAAACACTTGCAGAACTACCAGCGTCAACTGATCCGGTACAAATTAAGCTAATTTCTAAGCAAGTATTAGATGAAGCAAAGCACTACGATATGGTTAAGAACGTAATTGAGTACCTTTCAGGCTCACCACTTAGTGATGAGGAAATTGAGAAAGAATTTGCATGGCAGATGGCTCCGGAAAACATTAAAGCAAAAGGTGCCAGTATGTTTGAAGAAATCGGTGCAGAAGGTGATGAAACACTTACCGCAGTATACCAAATGGTAGCTGAAGGTCGTGCAGGCCGTGTATGGTTTGCAATGTCACGTAGTATTGATGATCCTGTTGTCAAGCGTACATATGCTAAAATTGCCAAGGACGAAACATTCCACAGCAAAATCGGTGCTCGTACTATGGAACGTACATGTCACCTAAATGATGCCGAACAACAAAAAGTTCTCGACACACTACCAAAAATGTTTGAAAGAATGTATTGGATTAATTGCATGGGTAACGTTGCTCTTAAAGAGACTGCTGAAATGCTTGAAGAAGCATACGGCATTGATCTTAGCGAAGAGAAGCACATTGCTAAAGGCAAGCCATTTCATACAATGCCAGTAGATGCTAAAAATTGGGTTCCAAACCCAATAGGCCAATTTGATGATGCTGAATCAAACGAACTAGTAGACAACTTTAGTTCATAGGAGAAGTAAATGACAAACATTTGGTTTACAGGCGTACCCGGAAGTAAATGGAGCGGAGTTGATATACAACTCCGTAACATGCTACCATGTGATCGCACAGATGAAACTCCTGATAGAGTATTCTATCACAGAGTAAACAGACCAGGTGATAAAAACAATGGACATCGTGGCTCATATTGGGGACCTGGCATGGGTTGCGGTGAACATTGGACTAACTTACATCACTTAACAAAAGAACGTTTAGAGACTGATATCGAAGGAGTATTCCATGGCGAAGGCTATAGAGTACTTAAAAGCCACTTCTTTGCTAGACACCATAACCTAGATTGGATATGGCATAACTTCAAAGATGATTGGATGATTTTATTATATAGAGAATCACAATCCAGTTTTAGTTGGTGGGCTAACGTAATGGATTTCGGTGACGGACATTATCCAGACTACACACCAGGCTATAAAGATTATAATACTATGCGTCCAAAATTGTTTGAAGAGAACGAAGCAATTTTAGACTTTGGTCTAAAGATGGGTATGGATTTTAAATTATGGAATCCCAATACAAGTGTTGATATGATTCCAGGATTTGATGCGGCCGCGGCTGCAGAAATAAATAAAAGTGCTGATGATGTATATGTCGCAGTTGCGAGAATAGAATGAACTTAGAACGTTATGGAGATATAATTGAACTGGACTATCAAGTTGATTGTGAATCAGCGATTGCTGAACTGAGAGCAATGGATAATTGGAAGCCAGAAAAGACACGTCAATGTCTTGATTTCCTTGGCGATATAGATCGTTCACAAAATGACGAAATTATTCCCCAACTAAACAGTAATGCAGAACGTTGTCCAACAATTAAAAGCGTTATTGAACTATTTGTAGGACACCATAAAGCTAGAATACAATGGATTGATGCAGGTGGATTTTTTGAACCACATAGAGATCATATGGGTGGCGGGGAGGCCTTTAGAGTATTCATAGCCCTGAACAACACAACCAGAGACAAGTATGCATTTTTCTATGAGGATAAAATTATAGAGTTCAAGCCCGGTGTTCCCTATATTATAAATACGGCGAAAGTACACGGAGCAATGAGCTTTGCAGACGAAACATATCACATGTTAATGACAGTTAGACAAACACAAGAAAGTATTAAGTCATTGTTAAAGATGGTGACGTTTAAATGATACAAGGCAAATACCATACAGTAATAGATGAATACGCATATCCAAGGCAGGCACTTGAGGATTTATATTATTCTGAGTTAGAAAAATGTGTAGTGCAATATGGACAAAAAATGCGTTGGGGACCAGAAAAAAGACAAGCATGGACTCCAGGTATTAATGCTGTTGATCCCACTGTGGCGGGGAAAGAATACCTAACAGATTGGCCATTGTTAAAAGAAATATGGGATAAGTTTGATATACTAGACTTTCATCCTAACGACATGGACATGTTGGTATATGATCAAGAGTATGAATTTCCACCACATGTTGACTTTAAACAGAACGCTGTTATAATGCTACCAATTTTACCTGTAGATGGTGCTATGCCTATTACATACTACCATATTCCAGGTATTGAATTAGAGAAGTATACAAAGTTCAGAGATTTAGATAAAGACAAATACAGAGAATATGTATATGAATACAGTATGGAATATCCTACATTAAGTAATGGTTGGGTAATACATGGTGTAGATAAACTACCTCCTGAACAGACTAGAGTGTTCTTGAGAATTAAAATTCTTAAAGAGAAATATACTGACGTAGTGACTAAATTAGAAAAAGGAGCCTTTATTAATGACTAGTCCATTTAAAATACCATACCACTTTGATAACTTCAAAGTAGACGAAGAAGGCGACTATAGTAAAATCGTCGGCATATTCAAAGGAGACTGGAGCGAAGATCTTGCTACAGCAAGAAAAATAGGCACGGTGCCACAACTATACAATGAGCAAGACTATGGACACGCCGCAAATAAAAAAAGCGAAGGCCATAAAGAAGAAGATGCTGATAATCCAAATGGACAGCCTGACGCAGTTATGTTTACTAAAGTAAATTTCGATAAACATCCAGGTGCTTGTCCTATGTTTGAGAAAATTGTAGACTTCCTAAAGATGGATCACACTAAAAAACTAACACAAAAGTTTAATGATCAGCTTCCAAACAATCAGCTAATGATACATATTGACAACCTACCCGGAATGCCTAGAGCAGATCGTGTACTTGGTAATCCAGACTTTAAACTACAGGATCCGGATAAACTACGTTTTCTAATTATGATGGAAGACTGGCAACCCGGACAAATGGTGCAGTTTGGTAATAAAATTTATTCACAATGGAGAGCCGGAACAGCAATCACTTGGGAATGGAGTACGTTACCACATGCTACTTGGAATGGTAGTTGGTTTAATCGTGGAGCTCTACAGTTAACTGGTAGTGCAACACCTGAGACATGGGACATTATTCGTAATGGCTCAGCAGACACAATCTACAACATATAAATACACATATAACGTTCAGACGAACTTGAACATTTAGGAAAAATAATGCCAGATCACAAATTACCAAGTGATACATTTTGTATCTTACCTTGGATTCACTTATCCACACGCCCTGACGGAAGTATGCGAGTTTGTTGTACAGCAAACGCATCAAGTGTTGGTGCAACCAATGACAAAGAACATGGAGGCAGAGTTGGAATCATTAAAACAGAAGATGGTAAACCTGCAAACCTAAACACAAGTGACTTAGATAGTTCTTGGAATAACACATATTATCGTAGTGTTAGAAAAATGATGATGAACGGCGAAAAGCCTGCTAGTTGTCTAAAATGCTACAAAGAAGAAGCGGCTGGCCATAGATCAAAACGTCAATGGGAAACCGAGTATTGGCTCAACAATGGTATTAACATTGAAGAACTAATGGGAGAAACATATGAGGATGGATCAACAAATAGTAAACTACGGTATATTGATATCCGTATGGGGACGAAATGTCAGTTGGGGTGCGTTATGTGTAGTCCACATGATTCCTCCGGTTGGGTAAAAGACTGGAAAGGTCTGTATCCACAGATCAGTAACGAATCACTAAAAGAAACAATGAACTGGGACGACAAAGGTAAGACTTTTGGTGCTAGTTATAACTGGCATAAGGACAATCCTATATTTTGGGATCAGTTTTATGCACAGATTCCACACATGCGTCAGCTATATTTTGCTGGTGGTGAGTCAACAGTTATTGAAGAACACTATGATATCCTAGACAAAGTTATTGAAATGGGATACGCAAGTGAAATGGAAGTGCGTTACAACTCAAACGGAATTGAGATACCAGACAGACTATTAGAACAATGGACACACTTTAAAAAGGTACGTTTCCATTATTCAATTGATAGTATTGAGGGTATGAACGATTATATTCGTTACCCAAGTGTATGGGAACATCAGCTAAAAATGTTCAAGAGACTTGATGAAGAAACATCAAACAATGTTGAAGTAACAATTGCTTGTGCCGTTAACGCTCTAAACATTCACTACATTCCGGACTTCTTAAAATGGAAACTAACACAAAACTTCCATAAGATTAACATGTGGCCTTTTGGTGCAGGTGGTATTAATTATCACTTTGTATATTGGCCTCCACATCTAAATGTTAAAGTTTTGCCTCGTGAATTCTTAGATAAGACTGAGAAGAAATATGAGGAGTTTATTGAATGGTGGACTGAGAACTATGAACTAGGAGTTCCTGTTTGGCACAAAGGTAAAGTATCACGTGAGAAATGGTTGGACGCCGCCTATGGTATTAAACGTCTACGTGGCATGATTAACTTTGCACGTTCAGAAGATTGGACTAGAAGACTTCCTGAGTTCAGAGAATATTTAAGTAAGTTGGATGCAATGCGTGGAACAGACTTCCGTAAGACATTCCCTGATATGGCTTACTTAATGGACGATACTGATGAGTAAGACAGTACTAGTAGTAGCACTAGAATCAGAGTTACCTCCAGTAGATAGATTAGATATTATGTATAGTGGCGTTGGCAAAGTTAACGCCGCCTATACTGCCATGAAAGCTATACAGTCTGGTGCAACAAGAATTATTAATTTTGGTACTGCTGGATTGGTAAGCAATAAAGATCTAGTGGGTAAACTAGCACAAATAGATGTAATACTACAGCGTGATATGATTGCAGAACCGCAAGCACCACGTGGAATTACACCGTTTGATACTGATGATAGAACAAGTGGTGCAATTATGTTGAATACAAATACTAATATAACTCTAGGCACTGGTGATAGTTTTGTGCAGGAACCAGACGAATGGTTTAGTTATAGCTCAGTTGATCTAGTTGATATGGAAGCATTTGCTATTGCAAAAGTTTGTATACAGGAAGGTGTTGAATTTGTTTGCCTAAAATGGGTAAGTGATTTTGCAGATGAAAACGCCGCAGAAACATGGGAACAAAATCAGAGTGATGGTAAAGACGCTATGATGCGTTGGCTTGAATAGTCATGAAAAGTAATTTTTGCATTGCTCCATTTGTCCAATCATCCATAGATGCAAAAGGTCCAACTAAGCCTTGTTGCAATTATGCCCATAGTGTTCTGGATACAGGAAATATTAATACGGACGGTAGCTTAGAAAAAGCAATGCATGGTCCGGGTATGACAAAACTACGTGAACAATTCCTAGCAAATGAACAGCCTGACGGTTGTGTTAAATGTTGGAATGAAGAAAAACTACATGGCGAAAAATGGTCAATGCGATCAAACTATAATTACCAGTATACGGATTTTATTGCAGAGGAAGAATCAAATTTTACTAAAGATTATTTTAAATTAAAATATATAGAAACTGGCTTTGGTAATTTATGTAACCTAGCATGTAAGATGTGTGTACCAGCAATAAGCAGTACTCTGTTTGGTATTGTCAAAGCTGATGCTAACAACAAGTGGAAAGATGGTTACCTAAGAGATATCAGTTATATTGATACTGACATAAGAGAACTTGATTATATTAAATTGGTTGGTGGTGAGCCTATGATGGAACGTAAACATGATCAGTTATTAGAACAGTTAATAAAAGACCATCCCAATCCCAGCAACATAACTATAGAATATTTTACAAACACAACAAAGAAGCCCAGCCAACGTGTGGTGGATATGTGGAGACAGTTTGGAAAAATAATTTTAAATTATAGTATAGATGGATATGATAAAGTTAATGAATATCAACGACCAGGAAATTATAAATGGCAAGACATTGAAGATGTACTTGACTATTACCAAGAATTAAGTAAAACAATAGACATAACACAAAAGGTCAATAGTACAATTACAGTTGCTAATATAATGTCTATTGAGAGTCTTTGGCAATGGTCTTATGGTAGATTTCAAAACAAAATTCAACACAGCGTCCAGTTAGCACATCAACCTTTACATCTAAACCCACAACATATACACCCAGATTTAAAACAAAAGATTCGTGATAGACTAACATCAATAGACTTAACTCCTTATGAACCAAACCCTCTAGGAATGCCAATGTCAAATGCTAAAGAATATAGCGTTCTTATCCGAGATGTCCTAACTGTAATGGAAAAGCCTACAGAACATAACTTTACAATAGATGACATATTACAAAACAATCAGTTTAAGAGAGTATCTGAATACTACAACCATTCCAAGGATTGGCTATATGAAGAATATTCCTGAAACAGCATGTAGTTTATTATGGACCCACATCGCTCTTGACATGGAGGGCGATGTTATGCCCTGTTGTAGATTCCATGTAGATGCTACTGAAAGACAGGATCCAAGACGTGTTCCCAATATGGGAGGCTGGAGGAAGCCCGGCATTCCAAACATAGACAATGGACTACACCAAGCATTTACAGGCACAGAGTTTAGTGAGATGCGAGAGAAAATGTTAGCAGGTAAGAAGTTAGAGGGTTGTACTAAGTGTTGGGACATTGAAGAATCTGGAAGTATGAGTCCACGTAATTTTTGGAACAAAAGATTTAAACATCTAATAGGCGAGGAACCAAAGTTAAAATTTTTAGAAATTGGTTTTTCAACACATTGTAATTTAGCATGTAGAATGTGTTCACCTGCTTACAGTAGTAAATGGCACAATATAGCATTTCCAGGAACAAGTGTGCCTGTGGGATTCAAAGATTATATAAAGAAGTTGGGTACTGCTGATCTCAGTGGAGTAGAAACTATTAAGTTTGTTGGTGGAGAGCCAATGATGGATAAAAACCATGATGCATTTATTCTAAGCCTGGAAGAGTTTGGTATTGATCTAAGTCGTTTACAATTAAATTATCACACCAATGCTACAATCCGTGCCAGTACAAAAGTATTAGACGTATGGAAACGTGTGAAGAAAGTTGTACTGTGCCTAAGTATAGATGGAGTTGGTGAAGTTAACGAGTATCAGAGACCCGGACACAAATGGGCAGACTTAGATGCTAACGTGGACTGGTATGCAAGTTTGGGTATGAAGAATATAGTTATGGAATGCCATACAGTTGTTACACGTTTTAATATATTTCATCTAAAAGAATTAACCGAATGGCAGGCAACAAAAGGCTTTAGAGACACAACATTTGATCCCACTAACTTTCCAGTATATCTAAGTATTAGACAATTTGATGCAGAGAAAAAACAACGAGCTGTTAGCTTACTGGATGAAGTATTCGGTGATGATGATATATCAAATCATATGAGAAAGAAACTACAGCAGGAACCTGTTGATGATGAAGATGATGAATACATGATGGAAACAATGAAACCATTGGATGACTATTTTAATCAAGATACTAGGAGTAAGTTATGAGTAAGGGAGGATTTTGTGCCCTACCTTTTGTACAGTATTCAACTTATAATGGTGGACGTTATAGGCTATGTTGCATGGCGGCAGAACCTGAAGTAACAGTTAACCAAGAAGAACTAGGCATAGCAGGAACATGGAATCACGACTATATTAAAGATGTTCGCAAGCGTTTAACAAATGATGAATGGTTGCCTGAATGTGGTGAATGCTTAAGACTTGAACGTAATGGAATAGTAAGCTCACGTCAATGGGAAAATGAACAGTGGGCAGACGTAATTGACGAAGTGGTTGCTGACGCTTCCGTCAACGATTGGGAGGTCGAACAACCTCTACAATTTGATTTTAGGCTTGGCAATTTATGCAATCTACAATGTCAGATGTGTAACAAAGAAGCATCACATCTAGTAAGTGTAGAACGTGGCAAAATGGTTATAGAAGGACTGGGGGCCAACCACCCCGATTGGCACGGCAATATTGCAGAAAAGAAGGAAGCCCTTCTTCAACCTGGAATAGACTGGACGAGCTTTGAGGACATGGTAGTGAAGGCTCGTAAAATTAAAATGATTGGCGGGGAACCAACAGTGAGTCCTGATATGTTTAAACTGTTGGATAGGGCCGTTGATTCCGGACACGCATCACATATAGAACTTAGCTTCTACACTAACATCACTAACATGCAGGACAAGTGGTTAGAACAATTGGGTAAGTTTGAGAAGGTGATAATAAACTGTTCCTTGGAAGGCATGGAGGACATGAACGACTACCTACGTCCGCCTTCCAAGTGGGCAAGTGTATGGAAAAACTTTGATAAGTTAGTAAAGTATTCAAATACAAAAGCAGGCAAAAACATTAAAGTTCGAGTAACAACAGTTAATCAGATAACAAATGCACTACACATTGTTCCATTCTGGCGTATGATGCACAACTATCAAATGGAACATGATAGAGGTATAGCAATGAGTACTAATCAACTTATTGAACCAAATTATTATAGTATGCAATACGCACCACAATGGTTGCGTGATGCACAACGCAAACAGATAGAAGAGTTTCTAAAAGAGATTGGCAACTCACCACACTTCACGGACTATGAAGAACCTCTACGAGAGGTGATTGCCTTTTCAAATGATAGTGATCATGTGTATAATCCAAACATTATAAAACAATATGTTTCAGTAACTGAAAATTATGATGTGTTTAGAGGACATGATGTTATGAGTGTGGCGCCAGAATTTAAAAGGCTTAAAGATGAAGTTCGGATTTAAAAGTTACAACAGTTGGGATCCACTTAAAAAAGTTCTAGTGGGCAGTACATTTAAGACAGACTTCTTTGCAGATCTCCCCGACAAAAAAGTTGCTGATACACTATCCAGAGTTAATGAAGAAACACATCAAGACTTGGAACAACTTGTTGATATACTCAAAGGCGAAGGTGTTGAAACATATAGAATGCCGGATACTCTACTTGCTCCGGACGGACATCCAGCAACAAGTGTAAACCAATTTGTTGAAGCGGGTCATCAGATTCCCAAACCCTTACATACACCACGTGATGATTTTTTCGTACTGGGTGAAACATTTATATATGGAAAGCCTTTTGTAAGAATGAATGACATAAACTGGCAAATGCCCTGGACGGGTTGCGAGGATTATGTTCAAGTATTTTTTGATAAGGATAGTCCTCTATGTATAGGAGATAAGAACTCAGTAAGCGATATGTTTTTTGACGGAGCATGTATTATGCGAGCCGGCAGAGATATTACAATGGATGTGAATTCAAGTGCAGGCAAAGTATTCCAACAGGATTGGTTACCCAAGTTTAACAACATAAACTCCACAAATTTTAGAGCTCATACTGTTGGCATGGGAAGACATACAGACGGAGTTATGAATCTACTACGCCCTGGACTTATTATATCTGCACAATATATACAAAATTACCATCTAACATATCCTGATTGGGACGTTTTTTATGTACCCAAGCCATTGGATAATCCCTATGTGGATGCATTTAAACAAATGAAACGTGACAAACAAGAACGTGCAAAGAATTACTGGATCCCGACTGAAGAAGGTAATGATGCACTACATCAGTTTATTGATTTGTGGTTTAAACAAGGTGTGGGTAGTGTATTCGAAACAAACTTTGATGTTAATATACTAAGTCTAGATCAGGATACTATTATTACATGTGGTAAGAATACAGATGTGGAGAAGAGATTGTGGAATGATTACGGTATAAGAACAATTGTATCACCACTACGTCACAGATGGTTTTGGGACGGCGGCATACATTGTGTTACTAGTGACTTATATCGCGAAGGAACATGTGAAGACTATTGGCCTGCCAGAGGCGATACTTTCTTAAATTTTGAGGAAGAGGAACTAATTAATAATGGAGCAAAGGTTCGAGACGAATGGCGAGATATTAATTTTACATAATGTCTTGATAGTCCATGTGAAGATTATTTTTATAGTATTGATACAGAATATCTTCAGCTTCAGTTAGTATAGGATCAGTACGTTTACCCCACACAACATCAGCAGTCCATTTACCATGTGCTTTGTCTTGAATAGTATATGTACCCAAGTCCGGAAACACACCACTGTCAATTACAGTTACTGAGTCATGATGCTTGCTTGCATACTTAACAATTTTATCGGGAGCCTGTCGCCAATCCGTGTGATATATATTCTTATAGCCATGTGCAACAAGCCACGCTTCTGTTAGATTCCCCATACGCAAACCCAATTTTGCGTAATGACTGTCATCATGTTTGTGATTGTGTATAACCCAAGCTGGTTGTGTTTCATCATAATGTGCTACAGTTTTGTGTCTACGTTTGCCCACACGAAACAATATACTACGCTTTAGTGTTGATAAAGGTTCTACAATATGCCAACTAAAAGGATCAGCACATATGAAATAAGCACTATTAACTCTGTTGGGTATTTGCAATACAGGATTGCATTGTCTATCTAAAATTTGTACACCCTGATTACTATCATCCAAATATACTTGACTTGTAATTAACCAACGAAAGTTCTTTAGATCATTATGTGTTTCCAAATGACTGCCGGGTTCATCCATGTGAAAGTTAGTATAGTGATGATCATGTGCATAATCAGGTGAACCCAGGAACTCCCATTTTAAATTGTCCAGCATTTCATACTTAACAAAACTTAGGAAGTCAACGTCCTGTACTGGCGCTGAATAGTTACCCCATAAACTACTTTCATGTTCACTTGCTTTGGGATTTGCACAATGTTTGCGAATATATTGTTCAGGGTAGTTGTCATAATACCTTTGCAGGTAATTGACATGCATGAATCTATTCGTCAGGCTGTACTTGTAGGGTTTCTTGTAATGCAACTATTCTATCCTTTAGACACATGTCTGGTTTTTGTAAACTTTCTCTTACAATGTCTGCTTCATAACATTGTAATTTGCTTCCAAATACTACTTGGTGCGTGATCCACTGTGCGTTAAAGAACCATATATCACCAGGATCAAATGTAATATAATGTAGTGGGTGATGGAACTGATCCCATCCTTTATCATTCCAAACGCATTTATCTCTAATGCCAGTTATGAATTGTTTTACGTCTACTTCTGTTAGTTCAGCTAGTTCACATTCTTCATAATATTCTGTCCATAACTGTTCCAAGTCAGGACCAAATGTTAGAATTCTAGGACGTTGATAGTCCAAGTTTAGGAACATACGAATCTGTTGTTCATCACCTGTATGCTCTTCATCCAGTTCATCTAGGTGTAGTTTGTTTTCAACTAACATGTTATAGCGATGGCTCAGCATCTCATCTGTTGTTATATAGCGAGGGAATAATTCTTTAAATAACATTGACCATCCAACTGTTGACATCTTGTGTCTACTATGGAACTCATCAATTTGTTTTTTATCCCAACCACGTTCTTCTTCAAGTCTAGTTCTATCCTTGATGTGGCTGTTATACCAGGGCATAATCCATTTGTTTCCTTCGATTACCCAGTCTTCCAACTGATCGTAATACTTGTAGTCCACTCCGGATACTCTTAAACCTTTAATGACAACCGGCCATCCACTCTCAAATGCAGTATATAATTCTTCACTGTCAGCAATTTCGCTTATATCTTCGATATTAAATATCTTGACTTTGAAATCCTTACCTGCTATAGTATCTAAAGCAACTCTAGTCATCGTTTTTCTCCATGTTTTTTGGTAGCATAAATATTTATGTTAAAACAAAACTCCCAAATTGTCAACCGGAAAGGTAACTTATGAATCCCATTAATGCTTGGACAGAATTCCAACCACTAAAACGTGTGGTGCTAGGAGCACCATTCCCACCAGAAACATTTGATTGGCACAAGGACGAACAAACTCGCAGAGTTATGCGACAAATCTTTGAAGAGACAGCCGAGGACATCAACGTGCTACAGGATATTCTAGAGGCTAAGGGTGTGGAAGTTGTACGCCCTAAGAATATATTTACAATTACCGGACAAGAACAGATACTGTTACCCTGGATGCATTGTGGATTTCCTAACCATCCGCTTATGCCACGTGATACTCTAATGCCATACGGCAATACAATCTTCGAGTGTTACACGGGTAGCGACAATAGATATTTTGAGAACTTAGCATATTATGACCATTGTTCAAAATGGTTTAGTGAAGGTGCTGATTGGGTCAGCATGCCAGGTGCCCTAGTAGAGAGTGGCAAGAAGTATGATTACTTTGTGGATCAAGGCCGTGTACTATTTCATGCTGCCAACATGATAAAGTGCGGTAACACCATTTTGTTTAGTCAACCCTATGAAGGCGATAACAAAAGAGGGAAAGGAACAATACTGGGTCGTGATTGGATTCAACGTGAAATAAAGTTGCGATATCCGAACACACGATTTTTGGACATTCCAGTAGGAGGACACATAGACGGTAAGATCGCTCTTCTAGCACCCGGCGTATTAATGACCTGGAACAAAGCATGGGTTCCAGACGAAATGAAAAACTGGCACATTATAGAAGTAGATGATGACCATGACATGCCAGAGGACTTTGTTAATACTCGCAAGCAGAGATTCTATACAGACTATGTTGAGAAGTGGTTAACACATTGGGTAGGGTATGCAGACGAATCAGTATTCGATGTAAATTGTTTGACATTGGACGAAAAACATGTTATAATGACTGGTAAGAACTCTATTGTAGAAAGACAGTTAGAGAAATTAGGCATTACAGTAATACACTGGCGTTTCCGCCACCAGTACTTCTGGGACGGTGGAATACATTGTTTAACAAGTGATGTACAACGTGAAGGAGATTGTGAGGATTATATAAATGGATGAACTAATACTGTGGCAACATAGAAAAAACTTAGTGAAGTGGATAGGTATCAACAATTATTCTCCACGTCATGCATGGCTTATTTTAATGGAGAAGGAACATGGGTGAAGTAGTAGACTTCAAGCCTAAAGAAATAGTATACATATTAAACTTTGTATCACCACATCCACTACACATGAATAAGGATGGAAGTGAACGGATTAGGCTGACACTTAATCGCAAAGACTTTACTACTGGAATCGGACAAGCATGGGTTCCAGCAATTAATAAACGTATGGCAAAAGAGAAACTGTCAGACATGATTGATGTCTTGGAGTGGCTTGATTGACATATAGAAACAAGTTTCTAGATAATACTGCACTACCAACCTGTTTAGCACCCTGGCACACACTAACTGTGAAGTGGGGAGGTAACGTTGTACCTGATATTATATACAAAAACAAATTGGGTAACATAAACAAGCAAACACTACAGGAAATACTTAGTGGTGATGAGGCTCGCGAATTGCGAACTGCACATCGCAATAGACAGATTCCAGATGTATGCAAGGGTTGTGCATCAAAAGAAAAGTCCGGTAGATCAAGACGTATGTTCTTCTGGGACAAACTTGATTGGGACGTTAGAATCCGCAGTAAGAATTTACAAGTGGATGACACGCCTGATATTCGTTATCTAGACTTTACAGTTTCAAATAAATGCAATTTAAAATGTATACATTGTAATCCTTTTGTGTCAACAGGCTGGACTAAGGACGGCAAAAAATTAAATGCTGAAGCACCTGACTATTGGGAACAAACACAGATAGGATTTCATGGAGCTGAAACAACCTTTATGGATAACTTGTTTGCTAATCCTGAATACTTCCGTAACCTACAATGGGTTGCACTACGTGGCGGAGAGCCACTATATGATGAACGGTGTCTTGAAATACTACAATGGTTTGTTGATGCAGGTCTAAGTCATAAAATTATGCTGGACATATCAACTAATGCAACAGTATTCAATGATGAGTTCCGTATACTATTTGCACAGTTTAAACATGTTGAACTAATGGTTAGTGTGGAAGCAACAGATGAATTATATTCAGTAATCAGAGGCGATACACATACATGGTCAGATCTATTACAAAACATAGAACGCTTCTATGAGATAGAGAACTTGGAAATGGTATTTGCTGTCACTGTAATGATTACAAATGTATTTGATTTACCCAACGTATGGGCGTGGTTCAACAAGTACCATGCAACTCGAGCAAGCATAAGTATGAGTAACGTTGTGGTTAACCCAACTTATTTAAATATAGCAAACATGCCGGATAATTTAAAAGCACAAGCACTGGAGAAGATAAAAGAAATACCTAGTGAAGCTATCTGGCCTGAAGGTTCATACCATGCAGAAGAATTTGAATATCAGACTGGCATTGATGATATTCGTAAAGGCCTACAAAGTGCTACAGCAGACGATAAACAATGGCAATACTTCCTAAAGTATACAGCGGATTTGGATCGTTTAAGAAATACAGATACTCTAAAACTAATCAAGGAGATACAAAATGAGCGAAGTAACTAATCGTATGATGGAACTAATGAAGCCCATAGATCAACAGATTATGATGTGTGATGATAGAAATGACACTCTAATGTTAGCATGTGCTATGTTGGAAAGATGTAAGACAATTCTAGACTACTCAATCGGCAAGGAAGGTCGTAAAGAAATTATATCAGGAGCAAACGAAAAGTGAATCCAGACTTCCATAATCACGGCAATAGTATATGGAACCAACCATTTATTGACCACCTAAACGAAAACTTTTGGCCTCGTATAGATCCAGGACACCTACCGGAACAAGCAGATAAATTTTTAGAACTATACCCAGAGTGGATTGCAAGTTCAAAACTAAATCAGTTTCGTGGACTGGAAGGCTTTCAACATCGGTTTGTGAGTCTAGGAGCAACACAGGGTTTGGACTGGTGGCATTACTGGTGCATGGCAAACGGATATCGTCTGCGTATGTATAGAGGAGAATATCCCTATAACAGAGATGTACTATTGGAAGGACAATGGACACATGATCGCTTTATTGGTGATCGTCCACTAGCAAAAGGTGATGCTGTTATAGTTAGTCTTCCTTTTAGTGGTTCAGGTCGCAAGCCAACTGAGTGGAAAAATTTAATCGCTACATGCAACGAGAATAATATTCCTGTATTTGTTGATTGTGCTTGGTTCGGAACATGTACAGATATTGAAGTTAAACTAAATCAAGACTGTATTAAAATGGTTGCATTTTCAACAACCAAAGGTTTAAGTTGTGGTAACTGGCGTGCAGGCATTGTGTTCAGTAGACTAAACGAAGGCAGTTTAGCAGTACAAACAGAATGGCATCACGGTATTCATTTAAATTGTGCTATTGCAAACAGTTTAATGGAAAACTTTAGCCCGGATACTATGCCTAAGAAGTACGCAGAAGCTCACACAGCCGTATGTGAACACTATGAACTAGCAACTACTAATACAATACATATAGCACAAGCACCAATGACAGAAGACTGGAACAAATTCAGTAGAGATGGTGCATTTAATCGTGTTAATATACGAGACGCATTAAAAAGGTATAAGAAAAATGGCACGTTTGCCCAGTAACGCATGTGCATATCCATTTCGTGCCGCAATGCTGATGCACGGAGAACCAGCTACACCCTGTTGTCGTTTCCATACTCGCTTCCTGGATAATGATTTGAGAGAAGCTGGCGAACAGATGGATCCACAAGACTTTATTAAATTAATGCGTTCAGAGTTTAAGGATAATATTAAAGACTACGACAATACGTTTACAGACATACGTGAAACTATGATGCGTAATGAATGGCATCCGGGTTGTTATAAGTGTAAGAGTGATGAGGAAACAAAAGGACATTCAATGCGTACAGAAGCAGATGAGTTCTTTACAGACTTTACTGACGAGGTGCGTTTGGAGTATCTAGAAATTACAGTGGGTCGTCATTGTAATCTAAAGTGTATGAGTTGTGGTCCAGAGTACAGCAACAAGTGGGACAAAGATGCAATTAAGTTTCCTGAACTGGGCAATAGTGCTTATAATATTGAACAACTTAAAAAGATCGAAGAGCTGGATCTTGATAGTGTGGATGTATCAACACTAAAACATGTACGCAATATTAAAGTAACAGGTGGCGAACCTTTCCTACACCCACAGTTCCTTAGATTTGTAACACAACTAGCTGAACACGATATAGCACCCAACATACACATAGAGATCTTTACTAACTGTACATGGTGGCCAAAGAAAGCAGACTATGATAGTCTAGTTAAATTCCGTAAGATTACTGTTTGTCCAAGTATAGATGCAACCGGTGAAGTCAATGATGTTCTGCGTTTCCCAAGTAAATGGTATAAAGTTACTGATACTCTAGACAAGTGGATTGCAACTAGAGATGAATTAGGTTGGGATAAAATAGAGATAAAAGCCGCAACTACCATAAGTGTAGTTAATGCTCCCTATATGTGGGAGTTCTTTATGTGGTGCCAACATCAGCGTATAGGTGTACAGTTTCAGACAGTATATGAACCCAACTATCTAAGTATAGAACACTGGCCCGATTGGTACAAGGATAAACTAAAGTTTCTAGTTAACCATCAGTTCGAGACTGCTTATCGTATGCAGGATCAACTACAACGTAGTGGAAAGATACGCTGGGATAAGATGCAGAAACTACACAAATTATTAGTAAGACTATGCAACCATAACCAAGTGGCGGACAACAGTTATGCCTATACAGACATAATAAAGAAAGTACTTAAACACAGAGGGATAGAGTCATTCGAAAAAATTAATGAGTTTAAACACCTATTGGATCTAGATGCTAAGCCAGTAACATGGGGTCCGGGTAGTCGTGAAGAATGGAGTGGACGTTATGAGCAGGAGTAGTACATTCTGCATGTTACCTTTTATACATATCTACGGTTCAGCTGGTGGAGACCTAGTACCCTGTTGTGAAGCACAGGAAACTCCTTTAAATTCTCCCGGCGAATCGGCTGAGTCAGCCTGGAACAATGCTAACTATAGAGAATTGCGTAGGGCTCTATCAAATGATGAACGCCCGGAACGTTGTTCAGTGTGTTGGCACAACGAGGACTCGGGTATTGTAAGTAATCGTCAGCAATGGGAACGAGACAATTGGGATATGTATTCAGATGCAGTCCAAGTTAATGAAGACTATTCAGTAACCAATAAACCACAGTGGATAGAGCTTAAGGTAAGTAATTTCTGTAACCTTAAATGCATTATGTGTAGTACTCACAGCAGTTATAAGCGTGTACAGGACTTGGATATCATAAGCAAGTATCAGAAGGATGGTCACGAAACACGTCTACTTCGCCCTACGGCGCTCTTTGACAGCATCAGTGATTGGAATGACATCTGGAGTACAGTACAGGTACTGCAATTTACAGGTGGAGAACCCATTATTAATGAAGAACACTACACACTATTAGCATCAATTCCTGCAGAACACAAAGCCAATATAAAACTACGTTATGCAACAAACATAAGCCATATTAAATTTAAACAGCATGATTTAATTAAAATATGGAGTGAATTTAAACATGTTAATATTAAAGTAAGCATGGATGGTGTGGGATCAGTATATGATTATATACGTCAGGATGGTTCATGGGATACAGTTTATGAGAACATGTTAAAACTATCAACTATAGACACAATTGATTTGGCTGTGGGCATCACAGTTCAAGCACACAACATATATCACATGCCGGAGTTCTATAAGTTCTGGAGTGAATCACCTATTGATCTAAAGTTTATTACTGCTAATATCCTACACACTCCAAAATATTTAAGCCCTGCACTATGGCCAGACGAATATAGGGTAGCAATACTACAGAAACTAATATCAGCCCTAGCAGAGTTTCCGGAAATGAAACGATTTATAACATATATGAATAACAATTCAGAATATAATCCCATAGGTTATGCCCGTATGCGTAAATATACTCGTGATCTAGAAAAGAGATACACAAAAGCAACTACCCTAAAGAGCATGGTTAAAGAACATTTAAAAATTAGTTTGGAAGGCATGGACAAAGTTCAGGAGCGTATTGAATAATGCAACGTGGACAAAAAGCCTGGGACTATAGTCATACAGAACATGCTTATCCAGTTGTTCATGTGTTTCAACCTGCTAATAAAGATCTAAACAAGTGGCCCATACTCAAACAAAAGCTGGGTCTAGTACAACAAGTGGAAAGTAATAATCATTTAAGAGGTGGCGTTGTAAATCTTTACAACACTATGGAAACAAGTTGGATAGTTGCTATGCATAAAATGGGTTACCGTTATGCATGTATATGGTTTGATGGTGCTTGGGCTGATACACATGAATTTAATTCAGCACTATTAACGGAAATAGATAGATTAAATTCAAATGAATGGTTAGCCGCCGGACAAATACAAGCCAGAGATGATGAATATCCTTTCTTTACTCGTAACTGTGTGTTACTAAACATTGCTACTTGGATGGCACAGGACCAACCAAATCCACATGTACAGCCTCCAGTCTATCCCAACTATGTTGCAGTTGATGGATTTGAAGATTCATGTTATAGTCTAGTGGAATCAGAACCTACAGATCTAAGCTGGATGATATTTAACAAAGCTCAACACTTTGCCAATGCCTGGATTGCTTGGAGTTTGAGACGACACATAGCAGTACCCGGACTTAGTGATGACTTTACAGATACAATTACATTTACTCGTCCTATAAATGGTACAGATGAATTTCAGAAGGGTATCAGTGGCGAAGCATATGATCCAGAGCCTCTAAGCCACAGAGCCAAATATATGTGTAATAGATTAACAG
>Ga0102814_10001027_pt1 | contig 19820 bp, 19 predicted proteins | sample ColrivemetaGS741_FD_79112 | JGI IMG/M metagenome (GOLD analysis project Ga0102814, IMG submission 79112) | Estuarine microbial communities from the Columbia River estuary - Flood tide ETM metaG S.741 | ecosystem: Environmental > Aquatic > Marine > Intertidal zone > Estuary | place: USA...
AAGACTTAATCCTGCAGAGTCTCTAGCTCTTAACTTATCTGAGAAAATAAATTTTCCATCAGCAACCCCTACATTTTCACTTAAATCCCAAGAGTCTGTAGCGTTGCTCCATAAAATAGTTTTTGAGGTATCTCCATGAAGAGTTATTCCTCCTCCATTTGCAGTTGTATCTGTTTCTGTACCAGTAGAAGAAATCCCTATCTCGAGATTTTTATCTTCGATCTTGACCGTGGTAGCTTCAACAATAAAGCTTTCTCCGTTAACTGTCAAGTCTCCATCTATAACACTGCTTCCTGTAACATAAAAATTTCCGCCGACATAAGAATTTGTGACTGCATAATTGCTTCCTTCAATAACGGAAGATCCTTCGATGATAGAAGAGCCCTTGGTAAGAGACGAACCGGTGACAGAAAAATCTCCACCAATATAAGAATCGGAAACTGTATAATTATCTCCCTCGATAACGGAAGATCCTTCGATGATAGAAGAGCCCTTGGTAAGAGACGAACCGGTGACAGAAAAATCTCCGCCGACATAAGAATTTGTGACTGCATAATTGCTTCCTTCAATAACGGAAGATCCTTCGATGATAGAAGAGCCCTTGGTAAGAGACGAACCGGTGACAGAAAAATCTCCGCCAATATAAGAATCGGAAACTGTATAGTTATCTCCCTCAATAACAGACGAACCATCAACCAATGAAGATCCTGAAATTTTAACACTATCACTGAAATTCCAAGAGTTGTTAGAAAGCCTCCACAGAATGCTTTTGTCTGTATTCCCTTTTAGCGTAAAACCTCCCCCGTCAGCAAGAACGTCCGAGTTATTTCCGCTACCTGCATCTCCAATAACAATGTTTGTGTCTCTTACAGTTAGAACTGTAGAATTGACAGTATTGACCTCTCCCCAAATAAACATATCCCCCTTGAGATAAATATCGTCCTTGACGTATATGTTTGAAAATTGCCCGCTATTAAAATACGCCGTGCCCCAGGCAACTTCTGGAAGTCCCAATCCGCCTTCCCCACTTGCTCTGGGAATTATTATCTTAGTTGTTTTTTCTTGATTGCATGTCATGGTAGTATATAATACACGGTTTTTAATTGAAAGTTATATAATTTATATTTCTAATCGCCTCATAAACACTCAAACAGATCCTTTTAATAAAATGCCCAAACTTAAATCGGATTCATTGATCTCAGAAGAGAAAGAAACGTTAAAACCGGTTGCGGAAACCCCGTATATCATATGCGAATAATAGGACAACGGAGGAGAAGAAGACTCAGAAATTATATTAATACTTATATTAGGGTTATCAGGGTACGACGCCTCAGCGCCTAAGTCTGAATACATAATTGAAACCTCGCTCGAGCCAGAGGGAAGAGAAAAAGAAGAAGAGTGTATAGAGTCCCGGAACTCCTGCAGGTCTCCAGAGATTGTTAAAACCGAACTGGCCAACTCTTGATCCTTAGATTGATCGCCAAGCTTTCTTGTAAAAACCCAATCGGTCAAATTGTTCTCTCCGGTTTTTTCGTACAACAGGTTTTTGCTAGTATCTATATATTCAGACCCTACGATCCCCGCCGCCTTCAAGCTTCCAGAAGGGGGCCCAACATCAGAAATCAAAGGCTTTCTTATACCCAGGTTAGCATTTACGAAGGTCTCGAACGCGCCCATGTCTTATTGACCCCTCTTGCTATGAAAGAGTAAAGCTGCAGAATATAAATCGAGCCGATGCTCGGAAGCTATATCTTGAACTCCTATTTGAGTGCCTAATTTTGCTATATTAGCAGAAGAAGCAATGCACTGTTTTAACTTTTCGTCCCAATTGGACGAGTCTTCAGAGATAATAACGGAAGCGCACAATTCGTCAAGCATGTTTTTTTCCGACTTACTTAACCTCTTCTTTGATGATTTGTTTTTCATCTCTGATTGAGCGGTTTTCTTCAAAGCTTCGGTTTGGTATATAACGCTCTGAAGAGATTCTCTGCTGTATAAATCCTTTGCCCTGGACTCTTGCGGTATGTCAGAAGTCCCGATAGGTCTTCCAACTTCAGACTTAGCTTTTGGCTTCTGAACGTTTCCTTGGGGCGGATCAGGGGGATTTATCATTGGGGTTCCGCCAACGATAGGGTTAAACATCCCATCTTTTCTTTGTTTGATAAATTCTTTTTGAGCGGAATCCAAATCCTCCGAATTGGGGTATGTCCCCTTGTTTAGAACCTCCATTCCTTGCTGTGGAGTGATAACACCCAGCTCCATAAGTCTTGTTGCGACCCTTTGTAATTGGACCTCATCCTTAACGTCTGTCTCTTGAAATTTAACGACGGGGTATTTTCTAAAACCTAAATTCTGGCAAACCATTTTTATTTGAGGTTGAAGAAAATCATACAAAAAAGCGTTCCTAGATTCCTTTAACCTTTCCATAAAGATTGTTGTTTTGACCTGCGTATTGCTATACCTTTCGTCTCCTACTATAACGTTCTGAAGCCCTTCTTTTATATCAGCGTTAATAACCTCGTACTTGCTGGGGCCAACAACCTTGCCTATATCTGGAATTATAAATTGAGCTTTAGTGGTGTAATCGCTAACTAAAACTCGGCCCACGCTTTCGTTTTTGAATAAGTTTTGCATGGCCTCCATGTTTCTCGGGTTAATACCTCCCTTATCGGGCTCCGCACCCATTGTTATGAGAAGTATAACATTCTCAATAGTTCTACAGATAGCTTGATCTATTTTTTTTAGTTCTAATTTGAAGTTGATATCGTCTAGTACTGGATAACCAAATGGAATAGCAAAAGGTTCGTAATCCTGCTTTTTATAAAATGAGTATATTAATTTAGACGGGTCAAGCTTTATATTTATTCCGTCTGAGTTATAGTTTCCGTTAACAATTTTATCCTTAACGCTTTTATCTAAAGAATCAAATACTTCTTGATCATAGTCGGTCTTTGGATTCTTTAATCTCTCTATATCGTACTCTGAAAGTACTTTTTCGTACGCCCCCGACTCAAAAGAGCTTGCTTTATTCGCTGTAATGTCAAAAGGGTTAAGCATAACATACCTAACCGGCAGTTTGCCGGGTTGCAGCGATATGGTTGACCCGTAAACTTTACTTAATTTATCGAAATCGTCCTTAGAAAAAGAGCCATCAACTCTGTATAAAAATATATTACCGCTTCGATAATATTCTCTAAAATACTGATCCTTTAGATTCCATAGGTTGATTTTGTCAAACCATTTAGTTATAAAATCTCTTGATTTTTGAGTTCCTCCTTCAAGGTATACCTCTGCATTAGCAAACTCAGACATAACGTCTATAGCGTTTCTAAATACAGATACATTAGCGTAGGCCTTTTGGCACAATTCGATAGACTCTCTTACGCTTACTCCGTCCGAGCCATAAGTGTAAGGTAATAACCCTCCAGATATATTGGCAAACCTGTCCTTTTTATTGTTGCTATGTATATAGTTTCTCCGAGATACGGTATCTTCGTTTTTGCTTGGCGATCTCGAATAGTTGGCTTTTGACTCTGAGTAAAACGGTTCTCCCGCAGACATAGGAGTAATGGGGCCAAGGCTTTCTTGAGCTTTAATATAATCGCTAATAGAGGAGGGCTCTTGCTTTTCGAACTTATTCCAATAATTAGACTTTTTATTATATTTCCTTTTACTCATCTCTTATGGTACACAAAAGTTAAAGTAAAGTCTACTGAAAGTTGAAAGTTAACATTTAACTTTTGAATTATAGTTAAACGTGTATATATAAGAATGCAAAACAAAAAACAGAAAAGATGCTTAGTTACTACAGCCCAAGGGGAGATCGAGGGCACTATAGTTAACGAATACGAAGAGATTGGGGGGCCAGATGACGGAGCTGTCTTTGCTACGATAGAACTGGACAACGGACAGATAATAACAGTAAGAATGTCAGAAGTCGAGGGTTGATTGGTGTATAAATATAAACATCCTTAAAACAAATTATAAATACCATGATTTTTGCAATAACAACATTAATTTCAGCTCTCAGCATTTCTATCATTGCGGCCTATTTCAGCATAATAGGTCTTGCAACCATTTTTCCAGGATCCATGTACGCAGTGATAGCCATGGGGTCTGTACTGGAAATTGGCAAAATCATAGCGTCAATCTGGCTTCACAAAAACTGGAAGTCGGCGCCAAAATTGATAAAGTTTTATCTTTTTTCGGCAATACTTATACTGATGGGTATAACAAGCATGGGGATTTTTGGGTTTCTATCCAAATCTCATATAGAACACGAGCAAACCGCTGAAAAATCTAAAGCCTTAGTGACTCAAGTAGAAAGTAAAATAGAAAGGCAGAGAGAATACATACAAAGACAAAAAGACTTGATAAGTAAAAAAGAAGAGGAATCAGAGAATCTCGGAGGAAAAACTTCTGAAAACATAAAACTTGAACAAGAAAAAATATCTCAATTAACAAATCAACTAGATAGAGATATAAACATTGACAACGAAATACTAAAATCCCTAAACAACAAACTTTCTATATTAGATAAAGAATTAAATGATTTAAAAAATAAGTCTGGCAGTTTATTCTCCAGTAAAAAGAAAGATGTCGAAGCTAAAATATTAGAACAAAAAAGCGAAAGAGAAAACATAGCTAAAAAAATAAAAACTGCCGAAGACAACATATCCAAGCAAAGAGCAGAAACTTCTGAAATAATATCTAACATAAGAAAAAGAATACAAGAATACCAATCATTAGGTTTTGAGGATCCAGGCGAGGCAGACTCTAGGGTTGAATTATTTAACATGAATATATCTAAAGCTCTAGACGAGATTGATACACTAGAGCAAGAGAAATTTAATTACAGCGACGGAACGCGACAGCTAGAAGCTGAAATTGGGCCCATTAAATATGTCGCAGAATTTATTTCAGACATAACAGGATCTTCTTTTGACATAAGTAAGGCTGTAAGGGTGGTAATATTAATATTGATTTTCGTATTTGATCCGCTAGCTATACTTCTGGTACTCGCGGCACATATTAGCTTATCAAAAAGATTCCCAAACATAGTTATAGACGAAGAATCCTACATCAAAAAAACATCTGAGCTAGAGATCAAGGAAAGAGAAATAAGCTCAAAGGAGCTGGAACTCACAGAAAGACAAAAAGATATTGAAGAAAACTCTAAGATCATAAAGCTTCACGAAGATCAAATCCAACAGTACCAAGAAGAGATTGCCGAAAATAAAGATGCAATTAGACTAATTAAATTAGAGACAGAGAAAGGTATCATTGAGATGGAAAAACACTCTCCAATAAAACAAGAAATTAAAAACTTAATAAAAGAGAAAGAAGAGGAGTCGAACATTTTAAATAAATTAAAAAACGAAAAGAGTAAAATCCTCTGTAAGCTTGACAAATTTGACGAAGATTGTCGGGAAATAAAAAGCGTCTTCACTAAACACGGAGCGAACAAAGACAAAATAACAAAGTTAAAAGAAAAACTGGAAGAAAGTTTGATTCAAATGACCAAACTTAAAACTAAAACCTTGCTCCTTGAGGAAAGAAACTCCGAGCTCGAAGAGCGGGCCGTAGATACAAATAAATTAATATCCGAACTGGATTCACTTAAAAGCGAAAACCAAACCGTAAAATCAGAACACGCACAATGCTCAGATCTCTCAACTCAAATCAAACAGCTAAAAGAACAAAGAGATAAGTTGTTATCCGAAAAAGCGGGATCACAAAGCTCTTTGATAATAAAAAACAACCTAGGAAACGGAAACTTCTCTATTGAAGTGGTTTCTGAAATAGGTGGATCTCACACATTTACCAAGGTTGGCGATTTCAATAAAGCTGAAATGCTAAACTGCCAAGCGATAGGGTGCGAAATTGACGAGATCTGCCCCGAGAGAAAAGGCCCCCTCTTATTGAAGGTTTTTGAATCTAATATTAAAAAATACCTCGACAATAGGTTAGATAATAGAGAATACAAAAAAAGCAAACCTGAGTATAAATTTATGCCTTGACAAAGACCGCCTTATCATTTATACTGATTAGGTGAAAAAAAAAATAAACAAAAGAGACTTAATTAAAAAGCTCGTTGTCGAACCTAAGTTTCAAAAAAGGATGTTTTGGGCCAAGGAAATGAAGCTTCTTAACGACCTCATGTCCATCTTTGAAGATCTAGATTTTTGGGAAAGGATAAGAATAAGGAAGGTTCCCTCTTTGGCGGTATTGAAATCTACTAAAGGTTTACTTATCATCAAAAAGAAGTTCAGAGAATTCTCTTACAAGATTCCCGAAAAAGCAACAATAACCCTGGGAAAAAAAGAGGGAGAAGACAAGAAAATCTTAAAAAAAACAAAAACAATTAGACAATTCATAGATGAGTAAAACAAAAAAAGAACAGCCGCAAACTACAGATCAAATTTCTAAATTTTTAAACGATAAAGATAATCAGAAATATCACTACAACTTTCACGAATCAGAAGATTATAAAATATCAAGCGGAAGTCTAAATTTAGACATGGCCCTAGGTGGAGGCTTGCCGTCTGGAGCTCATAGATTTACAGGTATAAACGAAGGAGGCAAAACTAGTTGCGCATTATCCTTTGCAAGAAACTTTCAGAAGCACTTCAAAAAAGAGGGCATGATTATATACATCAAGAGCGAGGGAAGGTTGAGTCCTGAAATGCTAGAGAGGTCAGGGGTTGACCTCTCTCCTGATAAATTTTTCATCTTTGACTGTAATATTTTTGAAAAAGTTTTTGAATTGGTAAGAGAGCTTGTTTTTCAAAACGAAGAAAGCAAGAAATATATGTTCATTATTGATAGCGTTGACGCCCTGTGCAGGGTTGGGGATATAAATAAGCCATTTGCCGAATCAGAGCAGGTAGCAGGAGGAGCTCTTATAACTTCAGTTTTTTTAAAAAAGATGGTGTTACCAATATCTAAAATGGGACACACGATGATACTGACGAGCCAAGTCAGGGTAGAGGTCGCAACAAACCCTTATGCCGCAAGAGGCGGCCCAAAGACAAAAGAAGCCGGGGGAAACGCGGTCAAGCACTACGCAAACTTCATTCTCGAATTCCAAGAGAGGTACACCTCTGATATGATATTTAAAAACCCTAGCGCTACCACATTAGAGGCTAAAGGTGAGCCTATAGGCCACTACTGCAAAATAAAATTCAGAAAAAGTGTCAATGAGAAAACTGGGTCTGTCGTAAGGTACCCAATCAAGTACGGGCAGAAAAAGGGCAGTTCGGTGTGGAGAGCTAGAGAGATCCTCGACATGTTGTATTTGTTTAAGTTAATCAGTAAAAGCGGAGCCTGGATATCGGTTTCCGACGATTTAATTAAAGAGCTAGGCTCTAAAAAAATAGAGATTCCTGAAAAGTTCCAAGGGGACCAGAAGATTATAAGCTTCTTAGAAGAAAACCAAGCTCTTAGTGATTTTTTATATAAAGACTTCAAGAGCTTAACTGATGCGATTTAAAACCCTGATTGGCTCAGAAAGAACCGTATCTAAATCTAAAAAATACCTTGTCGACTGGGACGGGTCCAGCAGAAGCAAGCTCCAAAAAGCAACAAAGGCGTTCTTAAAAAAATACTGGCACAAGCATATTGTCTTTGAGGAGTTTCCGGTTGTGGGGACTAGATTGTCGTTGGATTTTTACAATGCCAATAAAAAAATAGCAATAGAAGTCCAGGGCCGGCAACACACGCAGTATGTACCCTTTTTTCACGGAAAAAACAAGATTAACTACATAAATCAGCTAAAAAGAGACGCAGACAAATTAGAGTTTTGTAAAATAAACAACATTAAATTAATAGAGATATATGAGAGTGATGCTGTTAATAAAGAATTGTTCGCTAAATTTGGAGTAGATCTATAGTTTGTGTAATATAACATATGAACGACGAAAATATTGATCCAGAAAATTTAAGTGAATTCAATTTTCCTGAGAGTGTTCTCTCTCAGATTTTTGAGTTTACAGGTTCCACAGGTGGAGACAGCGGTTTTATCTTAGCGCACGTAAACCAGATGGGAACCCCCTCTATAATAACAAAAGCTTCTTCTCCTATTGTAGAAATGGGACTCAGGAAGGCTTTAGAGCAGTACCTAGAACAAGTAGCTACCCAAGATTTACATCTAGATTCTACAGACCTCGGGGACGAAGAAAGCTCTTGACATTTTTATTCATGTGTGATACCATTCTATTATGGTATATTCATATGAACTAGAACAACATTTGCTCGCAGGGTTAATTAAATACCCAGAGTCCTACCCCTTAATTGCAGCCTTTATAACTAAAGACGATTTCTTCTCCCAAAACACAGCTGTTAATAAAACAATATTCTGCGTACTTCGTCAGTCCCTAGAGGCTTCTGAAATCTTAGACGAAGTTTTATTATCGCAAAGGGTTAAATCTCTAGGTATGTCCTTCGAAGATAATATAAATATTGGCGATTATATTAAAGCTTTGTCAATGAGGCAAATATCAAAAGAAGGGGTTGTTAAGGCGGCTAAAGAATTAAAAAAAATTACAGTTAGGAGGGAGATTCACGACGCATCTATAGATGTCGCAAAAAGCATGAAAAGTATTTCTGCTAGCTCAACCTACGATCAAATAGTATCTGAGGCAGATAAAATATACAATGAAAAAATCAATCTTTACGAGATAGGTTCAAGTAACCCCGAAAACCTTTTTGACGATATGGAAGACTGGATTGAGGATAGAGGAAACAACCCTATCGATGAATTCGGGCTAATGGGGCCACACAAAAGAATAAATGAGTGCTACGGATCGCTACTTAGACCTGGAAACATTACGGTTGTTGTGGCTAGGGCTGGAGTAGGTAAAACGCAATTTTGTATGGATTTCTGCACAAAAGTCTCTGCAATCAATAACAACGTACCTATCCTTCATTTTGACAATGGCGAGATGAGTAAAGAAGAGCTTATTGTAAGGCAATGCTCCGCTCTATCCGGAGTTCCCATGCATTTGTTGGAGACGGGCAGATGGAGGCAGGCGGGCCAAGAAGTAATAGATAAAGTAAGAGATACTTGGAAGAAGGTCAAGGATTTTAAATTCTTCTATTATAACGTAGCAGGGCACTCGATAGAAAGCATGATCAATATTATAAGAAGGTTTTATTTCTCTGAGGTGGGCAGGGGAAACAAGATGATATTTAGTTTTGACTACATTAAAACCTCTTATGAAAAACAAAACGGTTTAAGCTCTTGGGAAACCGTTGGTAGAATGGTCGATAAGTTTAAACAATTAATACAAAAAGAACTTTGCTTCAGCGAAGGCCCTACAGTGTCGATGCTAACCAGCGTGCAGAGTAATAGATTAGGTATAACAAATAACAGAAGCTCAGATAACATAGTTGACGACGAGAGCGTTGTCTCCCTGTCTGATCAAATAACTCAATTTTGTTCCCATTTGTTTTTGCTTAGAAAAAAGACTATGGATGAGATACAATCCGAGCCGGAAGATTTTGGAACCCACAAATTAATATCCCTAAAATACCGATGGTTAGGTAGGGACGTCCACAGGGCTCTTCAACCCGTGGAAATGCCGGACGGAACAAAAAGAAATAACTATGTAAACCTGCATATGGAGAATTTTGGCATTGAAGAAAAGGGCGACTTACAAGATCTTGTTGACAATTTAAACTCGGAAGGCGTTGGCGCGGTTGAAGGTTTCTTAGATGAGCTCCCGAATATATGATATCTACAGACAAAATAAAAGATTGCTTAATTAATTTAGGCTATAAACTTAATGACCGAGGGCCTTATTGGCAAACCAATGCAATATTCAGAAACGGAGATAACTCTACAGCTATTCAGATATATAAAAACAGCGGAGTTTGGAAAGATCACGTGCAAGGAAGCGTGTTTTCTCCCCTAAAGAGGTTGGTTGAAATTACGCTTGGCACAAATGATAAAAATGTAATCAAGAAATACCTAGAAGAAGAGGATATAGGTTCACACTATAACAAAATAGAATCAAGAGAAAAAATAGAAATGGAAGAAATATACCCAGAAGACTGCTTAAAAAAATTACTCCCACATTATAAATTTTATAACGACAGGGGTGTTAGCGATGAAGTTCTAGCGAACTTAAAGGGCGGATTCGCCACTGCAGGAAAATTAAATAAAAGATTTATATTCCCTATTTATAATGAGCTTTCTCAGATATATGGGTTCTCAGGAAGAGATATGACATCTATAGAAGGTCGCCCTAAATGGAAACATATAGGAAAGAAAAAATCATGGGTTTACCCTTTACACAATAACCCTAAAACCCTAAAAGATATAAAAGAGAGGGGCGAAGTTATTTTGGTTGAGAGCATTGGCGACTTACTGCAATTAAATGAAAACGGATATTTTAATGTTTTAGTTACCTTTGGGCTGGACGTTTCTAATAAGTTAATATGCTCCTTAGTTTCGCTAGGAATCTCCAGAATAATACTATCATTAAACAACGATTCCACATCCACAAAAAACAGAGGGTTGGAGGCGTGTGTAAAAAACTATCTTAAATTATTAAATTACTTCGAACCAGATAAAATTTTAATATGCTTACCAACCGCAAAAGATTTTGGAGAAATGTCTATTGATGATTTTAATTCTTGGAAGAAAAAGCTATTATCCTCTGACGCAAAAAAACAAAGATCATTCATAGTCAAAGAGATAAGCAAAATGCACAAAACTTTACCAAAATCTTTATTAAAAAATAAAAAAATAATAACCAATGAGTGAATTAACTAAATTATCCGCGAGTAGAATTAAGACCGCGCAAACTTGCTCCTGGACATACTGGTGCAATTATAAATTAAAACTTCCTCAGGCAGGAAATGACGGCTCGAGCAGAGGAACTATATGTCACAATATATTTGAACTTCTAGGAGACAAGCATAAGGCTGAATTTAATAAAATAATAAAAGAAGGAACAATATGGAATACCAAGGTTGTTGCCTCTCAAGTTAAAGAAGAAGCTGAAGAGCTAAAGGTTGACGATCAAGAAAATTTAGATCTGATTGACGAAATGATTGTTGCTGGACTTCGTTGTGATTTTTTTGGGGATACAGAAGAACAGCCTGAAGAAGCGGAATCAGAAAGGTTTTTTGACCTAGAAATAGATAAGCCAGAAAAAGGCATTCGCTATGCAGTCAGAGGGTACATAGATAAGTTATTTAAATATAAGGATAATTCTGTAATAATTCGAGACTTCAAAAGCAGCAAGCAGGTTTTTAAAGGAAAAGAAATAACCGATAATTTACAAAACCTAATATATAGCCTAGCGGTCAAAAACCTAATGCCAGAAACAGAGCCTCAGAGTGAATTTATTTTTTTAAGATTTGACCTAGAAAAAGACGTTTTGGGAGAACGCGGAAAGGGTTACGTAAGGATGGATAAAATCACCGAAGAAGAATTAGAAGGTTTTGAATATCAGCTTACTGAATTTCAAAAATACATAGACGGATTTGATGAAGATTGCGCAAAGTCTAATTTTGCAGCAAAACAAGATTACCCAAGAGACGGAACGTTTGGCGGGCCACTCGCCTGCGGAAAAGATGGGTTTAAAGTTTCTTACGGGCAGCCTGTGCTTGATAAGCTTGGCGAGCCAATAAAAGCTTTTATTTGCCCATACAGAAAACCTATGGAATACTACGCAATACAAGACAAAGACGGAAAAGTTTTAAAAACATCATTTATTGAAAAGAAAGACTCCCTTGATCCAGATGAGGGCCTTGGAGAAAAAGTCGTAAAAATGAATTATGATGGATGTCCGCACTGGCAAAACAAAGTAAAAATAGATGACTTCCTCGACGGATAAGTATGACGCAGCGGGGCTACTCGTAAAACTAGACGATTTAGTTCTGCTGGGTAAAAGATCTAAGGTTTGTACTAATTTCCCTGGATATTGGTCGCTTCCTTGTGGAGCTGTAGAGAAAGGAGAGTCCTCCTTAGACGCCTGTATTAGAGAATTCAAAGAAGAAGCCGGAATAAATATCTCAAACGAAATAGAATATCTGAATTCGTTCCCAATGAAAAACGGGGGCACTTTTTACGCATATTTCACCAATATAAAATCTTTAATCTTTCCAAGCAATGAGGCCGTAGATTCAATAGAGCATGAAGAATGGGGTTTTTTTAAAATAGAAGAAAATTGCCTTCCCAATCCGATGACAAAAGAAACAAGAGATACAATTTTAAAATTAAAATGAAAAAAATAATAGTAACAGGAGTAACGGGCCAAGACGGAAGTCATATGGTAGATTATTTATTAAAGAATACCGAGCATAAAATATACGGAACCGCTCGAAGATTAAGCGTTAAGAATCACGAAAATATATTACATCTAGAGGATGAGTCTCGATTTGAGCTAATCAGCATGGACTTGAACGATGCTCATAGTATTCGTGATGTAGTAATCGACATTCAGCCAGACTTTTTTATTAATTTTGCAGCACAGTCTTTTGTGGCTGGAAGCTGGGATTTTCCGATTCAAACTTGGGACACCGATGCAAATGCAGTACTTCACATTCTTGAATCAATTCGCCGATTTGCTCCGCAATGCAGATTTTATAACGCCGGATCTTCCGAGGAGTTTGGGGATGTAGCCTTTAGTCCGCAAAACGAAAATCACCCACTTAGGCCTCAATCTCCTTATGGAGCCGCAAAATGTGGAGCTAGGCACATCGTAAGGGTGTACAGGGAATCTTATAATTTATATGCAGTGCAAGGATGGTTATTTAATCACGAAGGGAGTAGAAGAGGGCTTGATTTCGTAACTCGAAAAATAACGCACACAGTAGCAAGAATAAAAATAGCCATAGAGAAAGGTGAAAAAGCTCCAACCCTGAAACTTGGAAACATAGAAGCAAAGAGAGACTGGAGTGACGCAGAAGATTTTATGGACGGGGTTTGGCTAATGCTTAATCAAGAAAAACCAAAAAACTATGTTCTCGGAAGTGGAGAAATGCACACCGTTAGAGAATTCATGGAGGAAGCTTTAAAGTGCGCTGGTATAGAATTTAAACCCTCAGGGAAAGAAGAGGATGAAAAATATCACACAAAAGACGGACTGTTAATTTTTGAAGTTGATCAAAAGTTTTATAGGCCGGCAGAAGTTCATGAACTATGCGGAGATCCATCTCTCGCAGAGAAAGAGTTGGGTTGGGCAAGGCAAACCGACTTTCAAGGCTTGGTTAAGAAAATGTACAAAAGCGATTATGCTGCGCTAAGCAAATGAAATCGAATAAGATTTTCGTCGCGGGACACAATGGAATGGTTGGCTCAGCCGTCTTAAATAAATTAAAAAGCGAAGGCTTTAATAATATCATCACAAAAACTCGAAGAGAACTGGATCTAACAAAACAAGCTGAAGTTAATAAGCTGCTCGAAAAAGAGAGGCCTGAAATGGTTGTTATTTGCGCAGCTAAGGTAGGAGGCATATTAGCGAACAGCACTAAAAAAGCCGACTTTATATATCAAAATTTGCAAATAGCAACAAACTTAATCCACGCTTCGCACATTTACAATGTTAAAAAAATGATAAACCTTGGAAGCTCTTGTATTTATCCTCGAGATGCAGAAATACCCATTAAAGAAGAGAGCTTATTAACGGGCGTACTAGAAAAAACAAATGAGCCATATGCAATAGCTAAAATAGCAGCTATAAAACTATGCGAAAGCCTTTACGAACAATACGGTAATAATTTCTATTCGATAATGCCGTGTAATATGTACGGGCCGAGAGATAATTTTGACCTAAAAAGCTCTCATGTCTTGCCTGCATTAATTCGCAAGGTTCACGAAGCAAAAGAAAGCGGCGCAGATAGCATTGAGGTCTGGGGGTCGGGCAAACCATTAAGGGAATTTCTTTATGTCGAGGATCTCGCTGAAGCAATATCTTTTTGTTTAAAAAATGTGAACGCCTCAGATATTTACAAACAAGAGATATCTCACCTCAATTGCGGATCCAATAAAGAAATTTCCATACTTGAATTAGCGTCTTTAATTAAAAACATCATTGCGTATAAAGGAGATGTTACATTCGACAGCTCAAAGCCCGATGGAACATATAGAAAAAAAATGGACAATACTCGAATTTCAAAAATAGGATTCAAACCAAGCACCTCCCTAGAAGAAGGTCTGCGAAGAACATATAATTGGTATATAGAAAACAAACAAAAAATTGTGTAATACAATACTCATGAACAACGAATACTTTCCAAATAGAATTCTTGAAGCGCTTCAAGAAAAAGTAAAAATGCACAATGCAAGGTGTGCGAGCAAGATAACTCTCTCTCAATTACAAAAGGTTTATCGGCGAGGAGTAGCTGCGTTTGCAGAATTCGGCAAGCCTGGAAAAGCTCGAGGTCAATGGGCTATTGCTAGAGTAAATATGTTTTTAAAAATGGTCCAAGGTTCTCGCGTTAAAGATTCCTATAGGAAGGCCGATCAAGATATAGCGGATGCTGGATTTCTAATTGACGACGGAGTTAGGGATGAAAATTTCTTTTCTGAAGAGAATTTAATAGAGGCAAGCATAGAAATAAGACGAAACCAGCTCCAAGAAGACCCATCCTTTACTTCAGAAATGTGGGCTACAATTTTTATCGACGTTGACGAACTGGGCTTTGAAGAGTACATAAACGAAGAAGCGTGGGCTGCAGAAAAAAACAAAGGAAAAAAATTAAACAAACCTTTTAGAACATCTAAAGGCCCAAAGAAATTTTCTGTTTACGTTAAAAACGAAAAAGGTAATGTAGTAAAAGTTAACTTTGGAGATCCCAACATGGAGATTAAGCGCGACAATCCTGCCCGAAGAAAAAGTTTTAGAGCAAGACATAACTGCGAAAATCCAGGCCCCAAAACAAAAGCTAGGTATTGGAGCTGCAAGATGTGGAGCAAGAAGAGCGTCACAAAAATGACAAAAGCTGAGGATACAGAGGGGCTTGAAGAGCAAATTCTCGAAGAAGAATCCGAAGCAAAAAAAGGACTCTGGGAAAATATCAGAGACAAGAAAAAAAGAATGGGCAAAAAATACAAAGCCGCAAAACCTGGAGACAAAGATCGTCCAAGTAAAGAGGCCTGGAAAAAAGCTCAATCTAAAAAAATGAAAAAAGATTACGCAGCAGAAGATGAATTTAAACCCCATATGATGTATGACCCAAAAACAGGAAAAGCTTATAAAGCTAAAACCATGGAAGATCATTTAAAAATGAAGAAAATGGGATATACTCACGAGAAGCCCAAGGCTTAAAACTTTAACAACCTAAAACCCCGCTTTATTCTGGCGGGGTTTTTTTGGCACGATTATAGCAAATATAGTATTGTAAATTCAATAATACAGTCTTTATTGAGACACATTTACACACTATATAAACCACAATCAAAACAAGGAGACAATATGTCATATTATATTAAAAACGATAATTCTTTAGATTCATTTTTTAATTCTTTATTAGATGATATCTACTATGAAGATTTAAACCCTAAAAGAAAATCCAACATTATAAAAGAAGAAGATCATATCTTAATTCAAATTGAAGCAGTAGGATTAAATAAAAAAGATATAGATATACAAGTAAAAGAAAATATATTACATGTATCATACGAAAACAAAATAAAAGATGATGCAAAATATTCACAGCAACAAATATCATTTGGTTCTTTTGAAAATAAATACAAACTACAAAACGACATGGATTCAAAAAATGTATCCGCGACTATGAACAATGGATTACTATATATAAAAATACCCAAAATTAAAAACAAAACAACTGCAAAAATAAAAATAACTTGACATTTGTATAAAAACGCTTTATTATATACCTCTTTAATATTATGAAGAAAACAAAATTAATCATTACCGCCCTTTTAGGGCTTTTTATTAACGCCGCATCAGCAGAAACCTATTCTTTAGGTACAAAATATGCTTCCGATTATTTCTTCCGAGGATCCCTAATGACTCAAGAGTCTATTCAGGCAGATTTAGGAGTGAATGGAAAAGTTTTTGGCCTGGATTATTCTGCAAGCGCATTCACAAATCAATCGATAGATTCGGGAGTAGATAGTTATATTCTTGACGCAGGTTTATCAACAAGTTTCTTAGGGGACCTAATGAATGCTTACGTAGGCATCGGTCACGTAGAAAATGTTTCTGGAGAAGCTTTGATGGAAGCAAGCGTCAGGCTAAGTATTGACACTTTATTATCTCCAACCGTTTCTTTCTTTAGGAACCTTGATGAGTCTCTATACACCTCAGAGTTATCGCTGTCTCACGACCTTGATCTAGATTTTGCTTCACTAGCTATTCTGGGTTCTATTGGAACGTCTGACCTGACAAACTCGAACAGTGAAACTTATTATTCATTAGGAGCGAACGCGTCAAGATCTATTGGAGAAAAATCCGAAATCAGCTTCGGGGTCAAAAGGGTTGACTCGGACTTGATTGAGGCCGAATATATTTTCGCACTAGGCGTTTCAACACAATTCTAATATAAATTATGAAAAACACAATCGATACGATTAAATCATATGCAGGAGGCGTCACAAGCGTTCTCTTGTCAATAATCGGCCTTCTGGTCGTAACTCAAGTCGTCTTTGGCGAAGGAGCTCCTATTAACGTAATCGGCAATCTCCAAGATGTCGTAACTGGATTTGTCGGGCAAGGCGCGTCCTTAGCGGGAATCATCACCTTGTTGCTGTTGGTCGCTCTATTGAAACCAAGCTCAGATAAAGGCTAGTAAATAATCTACCCCAAAAACAATCAAGCCGCCTTCGGGCGGCTTTTTTTGTGCCTCAAAACTTCCGCTGAATTTATTGTGTATTTAGTATTCCGTAGTTCCGAAAAAGTTATTTACAACGCTCAATATTTTATTGACATATGCTCATAAAAATGGTACTATTAACAAATCAATATGAACATAAACGTAAAAAAACGAAACGGTAGACTCCAGCCTTTTTTGGTTGAAAAAATAAACGCAAATGTAGAGAGAGCATGTAAAGGAATCGAAGACACCTCCGTCAGCGAAGTTCTTCTTGACGCTCAATTACAATTGTTCGACAAAATAACAACGAGCGAAATAGATACAGCTCTAATTCTTTCTGCTAGAGAGAAAATAGAAAAAGAGCCAAACTACAGCTTTGTCGCTGCGAGGTTATTGCTAAACACCGTATATAAAGAAGTTTTTAAAGAAGGCGTCGATTCGGACACGTTCAAACTTCAATACAGAAAAAGCTTTATACAAAACATAAAGAAACTTGTAAAATTAGAAAAGCTTAACCCAAAAATGCTTGAATTCGATCTTGCAAAATTATCCGAAGCCTTAAGAATAAGGAGGGATGAGTCTTTTAAGTACTTGGGTATTCAAATTCTAACCGACAGATACTTTATTAGGCACGAGGAAAAAATCATGGAGGCGCCACAATGCTTCTGGATGAGGGTTGCCATGGGATTATCCTTAAACGAAGAAGACAAAGAAGAGAGCGCGATCAAAATATATGACATGTTTAGTCAGTTTTTATACACCTCTTCTACCCCAACTCTTTTTAATAGCGGCACCACCCACTCCCAATTAAGCTCTTGCTACCTCAACACTTTTGACGACAGTATAGACGGCATCTTTGATGGAGCTTGGCAAGAAGCTAGAAAATCTAAGTTTGCAGGCGGTTTGGGTTTTGATGTAACTCCTTTTAGATCTTCAGGATCTCACATCAAAGGCACAAACGGAATATCTGGGGGCTTAATACCTTGGCTTAAAATTTACAACGACCTTCTCGTCGCAGTAAACCAGGGAGGAAAAAGACCTGGAGCAGGGTGCGCTTACCTTGAGCCCTGGCACCTAGATTACGAAGATTTTCTTAATTTAAGAAGAAATACTGGCGACGATCGACTGCGCTGTCACGACATGAACACTGCGTCTTGGATTCCTGATGAATTCATGAGAAGAGTTCAAAACGAAGATGCTTGGTACTTCTTTGATCCGTCCGAGGCAGATTTGCACGATTGCTTCGGAGCTGAATTTGACAAAAAATACAACCAGCTATGCAATCAAGCAGAAGAAGGTTTAATAAAAAATTACAGAAAAACCACCGCAAAAGAATTGTGGAAAAAAATGTTAAAAGTCTTGTTTGAAACCTCTCACCCATGGAATACATTTAAAGACCCCTGCAATATACGATACACTAATCAACACAAAGGGGTGGTCCACAGCAGCAATCTCTGTACAGAAATAACGCTCCACACAAAAGCTTCAAAGTATGACAAAGGCGAAAAAACAGAAATAGGAGAAACAGCGGTTTGTAACCTCGGATCAATCAACATCCTTAACCACATGAAGGAAGACGACACGATTGACCACGACAAGCTCAAGAATACAATTCATACAGCAATCAGAGCTCTAGACAACGTAATAGACTTGAACTTCTACCCAACAAAAGAAGCCAGTAATTCCAATTTGAAAAACAGACCTATTGGGTTAGGAATGATGGCCATACATGATGTGCTGCACCGAATGAATATAAATATTGATAGCGATGAAGCTGTTAAATTTAATGATGAACTGTTTGAGTTCTATTCTTATCATTCTATTCTTGCAAGCTCTCGACTTGCCAAAGAAAAAGGTTCTTACAAAACATACAAGGGATCCCTGTGGAGCCAGAATAAACTTCCAATCGATTCTTATGCAGATTTGATGAAATACAAAGGTAAAAAGCCAAACCTTAAGTCCTCCTTAGACTGGGGTGAGGTTAGGGATCACATTCGCGAACACGGAATGAGAAACTCAAATGTAATGGCTATTGCCCCTACGGCAACAATTGGTTACATAAACGGAGTTGAACAAAGCATTGAGCCAAATTTCTCTGTGTTATTTGTTTATGAAAATAAAAGCGGAAACTTTTACATCACTAATCAGCATTTTATAAATGATATGAAAAAAGAAGGGTTATGGAATTCTAATACCGCAAAACTAATTAAAGATGCCGATGGAGATCTCTCTGTATTAAATGGAGACATCCCTTCATGGATAAAGTTAAAATATAAAACAGCATTCGATAGAGACATGTTTAAACTGATAGAATGCAACGCAGTTAGGCAAAAATGGATTGATCAAGCCATAAGCTTCAATTTATACAACAAAGGAACATCCTTAAAATACTTAAATGATGTTTATATGTCTTGCTGGGAAGCTGGATTAAAAACAACTTACTACCTGAGAAATAGAGCTGCATCTAAAGTTGAAAAATCAACATCCGAATCAGACAAGGAAGAAGAGTCGGCGTGTAGTATTGAAGCTATGAAAAATGGAGGCACTTGCGAAAGTTGCCAATAATTGATCTCTTTTGAGGTTGACTTCGTTATCAATATATGATATATTATAATTATGGAAGATAAAACAGGAAAATTACTAACTGAAGATGTAGCGGGCGTAAACAGAATATTGCCCCACAAGCATAAATATGCATGGGATTTATTTCTAAAAAGCTGCGCAAACAATTGGATGCCAACAGAAATCTCGATGCAGGGAGATATTAAACAATGGAAAAACAATGAAATCACAGAAGATGAAAAATTACTTGTTAAACGCTGCCTTGGGTTTTTTGCTGGATCTGAGTCTCTGGTTGGTAATAATCTTTTGTTATCTGCCTTTCGCTATGTTACGGACGCTGAGTGCCGTCAATACATCCTTCGCCAAGCGTTTGAAGAAAGCCTTCACAACCTTACGGTAGTTTATATTTGCGATAGTCTCGATCTCGACATAGACGAAGTTTTTAATGCTTATGAGACGATTCCTAG
>Ga0102814_10001035_pt1 | contig 19796 bp, 23 predicted proteins | sample ColrivemetaGS741_FD_79112 | JGI IMG/M metagenome (GOLD analysis project Ga0102814, IMG submission 79112) | Estuarine microbial communities from the Columbia River estuary - Flood tide ETM metaG S.741 | ecosystem: Environmental > Aquatic > Marine > Intertidal zone > Estuary | place: USA...
CACTTCTTTGCCACGGCAGAACGCAGCATCAATCACCGCCGCCATTTAGCGAAGGTATATGTTGAACTTGCCAAACACTTTACGGAGGAGAGAGGGTACAAACTGCAGGTAAGTTATTGGCCCCAAAGCGGTGAGATTTTTTCTCAAGACCAGATTGACAAGGTGTTATCTGAGGACGGAGAAATATTATGAACACAGACATCGTAAAAGAAACTGCTCTTTCAGAATCCATAGCCCACTGGCGTAGATACGCAGACGGTGACCTTTCTGAAGGAGAGCCCGGAGCCCATAACTGTGCGCTTTGTTACCTGTATCAACCAGACTGTGTGGGGTGTCATGTTTCAGAAGCCACAGAGCAATCTGATTGCCAAGGTACTCCGTTTTACCTAGCAAGAGAGGCGTACAGACGGTATGCCAGCGAGTCTATTTACTACAAAAGGTATCTAGGTTTCATGAAAGGGTCTGAGATACAACTGTCACGGTTTAAAAAGCTGTCAGCAGCCATGGTAACTTTTTTGGAGGGTTTGAGATGAGCGAGTTACACATAAGGACTTCAGTCATAGCCAAGCTAATAGAGGAAGGATATCGCTACTTTATGGTGGAGCAGGACGGCTGCAACGAGTGCGGTGAGGTAGTGTTTAAAGAGGTCAAAAGTGAATATGTCTGCGCTGTCTGCGGGACTCCGTACGGGGAGGAAGACTGATGATTGAAGAATTCAAAGGCAAACATAGATGGCTGTCAAACTTCGCCCCTGCGATAGTAGAACATCGGGGAATGGTATTCATGAGCGTAGAGGCAGCTTATCAGTCGGCCAAGACTACCGACTTAAAGGCCGCCGCAAGGTTCACTGACATGGCTCCGGGCGAGGCCAAGGCCGCAGGAAGAAATCTGACTATCAGACCTGACTGGGACGACGTAAAGTGCTCGGTTATGGAACACCTGCTGAGGCAGAAGTTTACCAACATATTGGACTATAAAATATTGCTACTAGGAACCGAAGACCAGCTGATAGTGGAGGGTAACTGGTGGGGTGATACGTTTTGGGGGGTCTGCAAAGGTGTTGGAGAAAATCACTTAGGAAGGCTAATAATGAAGATAAGGTCTGAGCTTCAGGAGGAAGACTGATGAACACAACCTTTAACAGCGATAACGCTACCATAAAGCACCGCTTGATGTCGGTCGCCAAAAACGAAGCCATGGCAGCGGCCTTAAACTTTAAGTCAGAGCATGCCGCCAATAACGGGGTGTTAGGAAACCCTAGAGTTGCGGCTGCCGCTGCTTATCTAGGTAGGCGTATACAGGCCTCAGATGCTTTACCTGAGGCGGTGGTATTGGACTGCCGACAAACCTTAGGGGTCATGCTAGACAACCCTCAGGCGGCAGCTGCCATGGCTTCAGACGTTAGCAACTGGGAGGAGATAAACTTTCCGTTTCCTTCCCAGTTGATACGTTTAGAGGACTCGTTGTTTTTGCTGGTATACCATCTGACAGACAAGGAAGAGGGGGGAACTAACGAGTATTACAACGTATCCGCCTACTCTACTAAAGCCGTTAATTTGATGTCTAATAAAGAGGACCCTGACGGCGTGTGGAGGATGCTGGACATAGACTTCCAGTTGAACGCGGACAATCCAACCTTGATGGTTACGGACAATTACTATGAGTCCATACCAGAGGCCCAGAAGAGCGAGTTGCGGGATAACAACCTTCTGGCAAAAGCCTCTCTGTACGTGATCCTGTACCTGTTGCACCATAAGAAGGTTGAATTTGGGGACAGAGCGGTTCCAACCTCAAGAAATCATAAACGACTAAAGCGCAATCAGCCCCCCTACTCTGAATACAAGCAGGCGGTGTTGGGGGACTATGCACGTCGGCCACCTAAATTAACTACCGGTGAAGAGCCCTCCACTCACGCAAGTCCTAAGATGCACATGCGTTGTGGGCACTGGCGGAGGAGGCCTCACTCAGAGGAGAAGATATGGATTAGAAGCACTGTAGTTGGAGACCCCTCGCGGGGGATTGTTGTCAAAGAATACAAACTGTAATAAGGAGGGGTTTAAACATCTTGTTGACATAACATAGTAAGCTGTTATACTGTTTAAATAAGAGAGGAACAATAATGATAATGAAATACCAGCGGGTCAAAAAAGCTAACTACAGGAAAACAATGACAGAGCGCCAAGACTGTACTGTCATAGCTCTGGCCATATTGTGTAGGATAGGCTACAAAGAGGCCCACGATAAGATGGCAGAAAAAGGCAGGGCTAAATCTAGAGGTACCACCTCAGACCACATAATAAGCTGTGCCGAAGACTTAGGGTTTACGGTAACAGAGGTGACTGGAAAATACGGTTATAGCAACTCCTCTATCGCCTCGATATGTCAGCCAAACGGGTGTAAGTACACTCCAAAGACGATAGGCAGCAGACTCAAGAAAGGGTACTACCTGTGCCTAGTTAGAGGGCATGTGTTTTCAGTGGTCAATGGAATAGTGGAAGACTGGACCAACGGCAGAAAGCATCAAGTTTTCAAAGCGTATAAGTTTACCCGCAGCAGGGGGTAAATGATGTCTTTTCAGACCTTCGCATCGTTGCACACCCCTGAGCTTTACCGCCAGTGGTACAACATTTGCTCACTGTACCCAACTAAGGTTTTCCCTCCTTGGCTTGACCCTGACAAGATAAGCCTAGGCTCTGAAATAAATAACGCGATCAGAGAGTACATGGGCAGGGTAGTCGATAAACGTACCGGATACGCAAGGTTCTTAAGCGACCTGCATGAGGAAAGTAAAAAGCCGGTAAATATGTTTATAGGGAACACGTTTATATCCACAGACTATTACGAGTGGGGGGAGGAGACGTGTCGGTATTTAATCCCTAAACCTCAGATGTGTTTAGCCTGCCATTCCCCTGAGTCTATGAGCGGTGTGTGGGACAAGTGCCACCCAGACAAGAGGGTGGGTAAAGACGTGGTGAGAAGAGTTAGGTTTATAAACGGGCTATTCACAACAGAGAAAGTATCTTATGGGGGCAGAGAGGATTCTTCATCAGTTCAGAGGGTTTTTTCTCCGTCCAACTTAGACAAGCAGTGGCAGGATATGCAGTCCATTATTAACTTCACTTTTTCTCCGTCCACTTTGCAGGTGGTCGATCTGCCAAAAAGTTTTGAGAGTTCCTGTAGAGATCTATCCCCTGAAGAGGGAGACGACGATGGTAAAGGTGCCAGACTGTTTGACAAGCTGGCAGAAGCTAAAGGCAACCCTAACTACGTTAACCACCTACCAGTTGATTTGGTTAACGACTGGCACCTTAGGTCGATCATACCGGCCTATAACGGATATGTTACGTTGTCGTTGCCTGATTTCAGGTATGAGTATGATCTTGACGGGATACCGGTGGCAGAAGCCTCTGTAGTAGAGGCTATGTTGGCAAAAGGTATGACCGTTGAGAAGATACTTAACGTGTCTTATAAGCTGCACGAAAAGGCTCAGAAAAAAGGTACTGCTGTAGAACGACGTAAAATCCTGCAGAGAGCTATCAAACAACCAAAGAGGTGGCAAGATGGGCTTTTCAGGTAACGATAAAACCCGGTTTAAAATGGCTAGGTTCAAACGTGACTACAACCGGTTAGAGGTGGGGCAGGGGCTTGTCTTCTTTTATGCTGCGGCAAGGTCCCCGTCCCGGCTGTGTGAGACTTTGGCGAGGAGGAATCTGTTCCCTGACTCAGACTACAGCTTTAAATATTACCCTGTGTTAGGTAATCAGGCGCTCTCTTACTTAGGGTCTGCCCCGGTAGGGCGGTTAGAGAAGTCTGAATTCTTTCAGTATGCCAACAGCTCTACAACAGTTAACCCAGATACCCGGCACCATCCAAACCTCTCTGAGTTTGATATGGCGGTGCCACGGGTGTCAAACAAACATCTGGCGAGTGGCACCTTGCCGGCAGTGAACGGACTATACCAAGTCTATATACAGAAACTCTCTCGCAGAGAGATCGACTAACCAACCAACGAGGCATTTATGTCAAAAAGCGATACAGAAACACCATTCAGTTTGTCAGATATGAACCCCAGTGCTGGAGACCTATCAAGGTCCCCAGAAGGTACTGTGGCCTATTACGAAGTCCCTGACTTCAAGGTAGGAGGAGCCATTCAGACATACGCTAACAGTACGGGGGCTAAGATCAGCACCCAAAGTCTTTACTGTTTCGAGGCAAGAAGCCCTGACCAGATAAACAAGCTGTTGAAGATAACAGTGATAAAATCGGGAAGGCCTAAAGTTGGGCACTGGGGGAGCCAAGAAGATGTAGCGGAACACCCAGAAAGCAACTAGACCCCTCTCTCTTAATTGAGGGGATAATTAAAAGCAAACGAGGAAGTAAATTATGTGTGATATACCGACAACATACAAAGAAGCCCTCAACAGTATTGTTGAGTTAGAAAGCAATTATCGCCGGCACGAAAAGTCCATGGCTACGGCAAAGGCTAAACTGGATGCGGCTAAAGCGATAGTCCTTGAACACGTGGTTGGTCCGAACTCAGACCCCGGCCAGAAGTTTGTCGTCCCATGCAAAGGTGGGGAGATCTCGATCGGGGTAGCCAGAGAGACCAAAAAGCTGGACAATTTCGCTGTTGGAAACGCTTTAGAGGAGGTGGATGAAGGTCTGTCTCTAAGGTTGGCCATGTACTCCATCACTGACGTTAGGAAGTATCTGGCGCCGATACAGATAGACAAGTTGTCTGAGGCCTCCTTTGGGGCCAGATTGTTCAAGGTGAAGGAAGTCAGTTAGATTAACCCCCACCAGCCGGCGGTGTGGGAAACAACACCGGCAGCAGGAGCCAACCAATCTTTGTGATATTTCTCGGGTGGTGATCCAGCCGTCTGGCCTACGTTACAGGCCACATTTTAAACGGAGAAGATTATGCACGAAAGAAGAGCAGTAAAACGCGGGTCATTAGGGCGCTGGAAAACTTGGGCTATTCGCCAAGGTGTTTGGCTGGCGTCTGCAGTGGCCTTAGCCGGTTTGTATGTAATCGCTATTCTAAAACTATTATTCAACTAAAAAGGTAAAGTAATTATGAAAAAATCAGCAATTAAGAAAGCCAGTGAAAACCTGAACAAAGCAGCTCCGGTTCTCAAGGCCAGCAACGTCGTAGCCAAGAAGGCCCCAGTCAAGAAGGCCCCAGTCAAGCGCTCCACGCGGCAGAAGGTGGTGGAACAGATGAAAAGTCAGCTGGATATACAAGTCGGCGGCGATCACTATAAACTGATGGGACACCACCAGCCGGTCGAGGTGCTGCAAACGTGGCTAACCCCTGAAGAGTTCAGAGGGTACATGAAAGGTACAGCTATCTCTTATCTGGCCCGTAAAAAGGCGGATACAGATGACATAGGCAAGGCTCAGCATACGCTGGCTATGTTGCAAGAGATCTTAAACCAGTAATTTTAGAAACCAATAAGCCGCCCTTTAGGGGGCGGCGAACTAAGGAGTAATAATCATGAAAGACGACATAAAGCCAGAAGACCTGTCAATATCAAGTTGGTCATCCAAGCCTACAAACCAATGGGGAATAGGCACAGAACAGGGGGTCTTAATTGTCCACCTTCCTACAGGGGTTAAAGCCACCTGCGACTCAGAAAGGAGTCAGCACAAAAACAGGGCTAAGGCTATGGAAATTTTGAGGCAGGCGTTAGGCGCCCTCCCCGAGAAAGATGAATCTGAGACAGCTAGCCTGAAAGTGAGCAGACAGCTGCACTCTGTTGCGGAATCGGTTGATAACCAGATAGCAAAAATAGCCGGTGAAAGGGTCGGGTTTTCTCTGATCGTATTCACGGAAGGTAGAGCTTCTTATATCAGTAACTGCGATAGAGAGGTGGTGAAGCGTGAGCTTAAAAACCTACTGGAATACTGGGAAGGTGGCACGCCTGACATAAAAGCCCACGACGTAAATTGAGGGGCATAAATTATGAACAGAATAGCGATACGAATACTGCCGTTGAGGGTGGAAATGACCACAATGGGGGGAGAGGTTGTTGGCACCTTTTACAAACTCGAAGACTGGGTCCGGTTTTTAAACGATAACCCGGGAATTCAGGCCATCTGTTCTTCTTCCTTGGACTGGCCGTGGGACTATGAAGATATGACTCCTGAAATCGTAGAAGTGTGCAATGCAATACGAGGCAACTCAGTACCTTTGACTAGAGAGGAGGACCAGCTATGAAACAATTTTATGAGGCGTCCAAAACTAACGGGACTATCAGACCTGTCTGTGTAAGCCATGAAACCGATAAGTTTGTGTACGTCAGGTCGAGGGTCTTTAGAGAGGCTAAGATTGCGACTTACACCTCGTACTTTGAGTCCTACGAACAAGCCAAAGAGTGGCTTGTAAGCGAGGCGGCAGACAGGCTAAAAAAGGCTGTCATTGAAAAAGAACTGGCAGAGGCTCGGCTTAAGGAGGTGTCACAACTATGAAAGCTTTTATAGACATTGTCGTCATGCTGAAAAAGCTGCACTTCCACAGATGGGAATACACGCCAGCAGTTTATGCAGACCTCCAGAGTCAAGTTATAGGCCTCCCTCTGAAACCGGCGGGTAGATCATGTTCCGTGTGCGGAAAGATGCAGGTTGAGGAGGTCCACTGCCTTGGGCTGAACCCACCTCAATACACTAAAATCTGGTTTAACAGGAGACCAAAATGAGCACAGAGTCCAGAATTGAATCGTCACCTCTGTCATCAGACTTAAAGTCCTGTATGGATGACTTACGAAAACTTCACGCCCTGCCGCCCTATAACGAGATAGGAAATCACTGCGCCGGTGACGGCATCTTTGGTGCTGCTATACGGAAGAAGTACACCCGTACCACTTTCAGACTAGCTGAGGCGCGCCTAGGGCTATACCGAGTTTAACCAGTTGCGATTACCGGACTTCCTCTATATATTGTAAATCCCCTACGGGGACGGGGACAATAACCCCGGCGGCTAAGAATTAAGAAGAGTGAGAGAGTATGAAAAATGTCAGCGCACCTTTGGGAACTCCCAAAGGGGATAAGAGAGTTAATAGAAGCCAGTTGCATCACAAATCATGGATAAGCACCCTACCACTCAACAAGGTGATGGAGGTAGTTTCTGATACCGGCAAGGTGTTGGTAGACTTTTCCTTGATAAATTACAAGATAGAAAACGGTACAGTCAAACTTGAGGTGTCCCTTAAGAACGGGGCTGTCTGGGCAGAGGTGGGCATGGCAGAGCTAAAACTGTGCCCAGAGGTTACCTTGAGAGTACACTCCCCTGTGGAGCTACACGCTGTCGGAGGGTCAGGCCTCAGCCCTAAAATGGTATACCACCTACCAAAGGGATATTTGATACGCAGAGCCCAGCTGGCTAAAGTTGAGTCGATCTACGACCGGGCAAGGGTCCACAACTTCGAGGTTACTCCCCGTGTTTAGATATTATCAAACAACTCCAACAGCCAGTTGGGAGTATGTTGTAGACACCGAATCGGCTCTACAGGATCTGGTTAACAGACAGGTCCCTATGCTGTCCGTTCTGGCCGTTAAGGAGCCGATAGAAACAGAAGAAGAAAAATACAACTCCAGCTATAAAGGCGATTTTTACGTCGATATAGACAAGCCTGACATAGCGGAAGCTGTTGAGTCAGCTATACGGTTTAACCAGAAGTTGGTTGACCTAGGGGTTACTGGGTATACCGTGTTCCTGTCCGGCAAGAAAGGGTTTCACTTTATCGTGCCGGCGGCCTGCTTCGGTGCAAGTCGCCCTATAAAGCACCTCCCTCTGATCTACAAAGAAATGGCGTTTGACCTTTATGTGGATGGGGTCGATATGGCCGTTTACAACGAGGGCAGGCCCCGGTTATTGCGTACACCAAACGTTAAGAGGCCAGATAACGGAAAGTTTAAAGTGGCGGTATCTCCTGACGATTTGGTCGGTATGACTCCGGAGAAGTATGCGGAGTTGACCAGCGCCCCTCGACCTATATTGCCATCAGGGCAAACAAAAACCTGTATAAAACTTGAGACTCTATACGAAGCCTGCAAGGCCCGGGTCACCAAGAAATTACGGGCTATGGCAGACATAGAATTTGTGCCTTCCGAAGAGCTGGCCAAGACGATCGGGCCTAACGGAGAACTGCCGGGGTGCATTACTGCTCTAATAGAGAAGGGGGACACCAAGCCGGGGGCTAACTTTAACCAAGCCACCATGCAGTTTGCGGCGTTCATGACCAGAGCCGGAATCAAAGAATGGAAATCCCACGCCAAGCAGATGGCCCATAACGTTAAATCTTCCAGCTACAGCAGCGAATACAGCAGGCTGTCTGCGATCAGTAAGATGGTCAGCTATGTCGCCGGTTACAAAGGGTTTGGGTTCTCTAAAGCTGCTTTGTTTTCTGTTATAGAACCATGCCGGGATTGCGCCATATGCAACGGTGACGTAGAAGATGGGGCAGCTGTACCGGAAGGGTACGAGGACCCGTCAGAGGTCGACGAGACCCCACAAGGGTACTACATAGGCATCGGCAAGAGCCGGAGAAAGCTGACCACCTTCACCCTCGATATCATCTCCAAGTTTACAGAGGAGAGAGAGGAAGGGTACGGTGAAACACGAGTAGGTACGAACGCCATGATAAAGGTTAATGGCCATAAACGGCACAAAGTAACGATCCCAGAAGACGCTTGGATAAGCAGCAGGGACTTTAAACAAACGTTTAAGGGTAAAGAAGGTTACGCATTTTACGGGACGGATCTAGACTTGCAAAAACTACAAAATAAACTGTTTTCTGACACCACTAACATAACTGAAGTGTGTTATGTCCACTCAGTCGGCATGCACCGCCACAAGATAGGCGGAAGGACGGTCTTTGTTTACGCAGAACCGGGGTTCTCTGTGTCGTCGACTAGAGAAAGGAACACCCACGAAGTGTCGGGTAACATACCCGCCCCGCCTTCTATACAGACGGCGGTCTACCCAGAGCCAACGGACGAACTGATTGCGTTTATAGACAACATGCTCGGGTGCAACGACCCGCAGGTCACCTCCACGCTGGTTGGTTGGATGGCCCTGTGCCACATAAAGGTTCAAATGACTATGAGAAATAACCAATTTCCCTTGTTAAATTTGTGGGGCGCAGCGGGATCTGGGAAATCGGCCTTGTCTGGTATGTTTGCAAATTTGCATGGGGTCGACTACGAGTTAGAGCATTCCCCGATCTCCTTACAAGGTACGACCCCATGGGCGGCAGCGCAATATTGCACCTCTTCAGAATCAACTCCAAGGCTGCTGGAGGAGTTCAACGATAGCCAGATAGCAAATCACAAATATGACCAGTTCAGTGCGCTGCTAAAGGCCGCGTTTAACATGCAGACTTTTGCTAAAGGGGGAATAGAAAGGGCTAAGGTGGCAGGTATAAACGTGTCAGGGGCTAAAGTAGTAGAGGCCAAAATATCCGCCCCCTTGTGTGTGATGTCAGAGCAGGCCCCTGAGATGCCAGCCCTGAGGCAGAGGATGCTACAGCTAAACATTAACAGGGCTGGCAGAGAAGACCCCCAGCGAGAGGACGCCTTCTTTTACCTGATGGACAATAAACCTTTGTTCTCCGGACTAGCCAGAGCCATGGTATGGCAATCGTTGACCACCCACCCAGAAGACGTGGCTGACACCATGGAAGCGTACCGGCAACTGATACCTCGTGAGATAGACGCCCGCCCTCGGTACTGTTATCAAGCTCTTTTGACCGGGGCTGATTTCTTTGGGAAAACTTTGGTCTCTATAGGACTGACAGAAGAATACGCCAAAGAGAAGGTAGAGTTTATGCACCGATCGATACTAGACCACCTACACGGCACGGTAACTGACGTACGAAGAGAGAAGTTGACCACTGAAGTTGTACTGGTACTCAGCGAGATGTGCTTACAGGCGTCCTCAGGGCGCTCCTCAATGCCTTCGCAATGGAGCCTTGTTCAGGGCCGGGATTATTTTATGACCGATCAGGAGCTATTCCTTGACCTCAGGGTGGCCCATTCAAAGTATCTTAGGTGGGCTAGAACAGGAGGCACAAAGGTTATATTGACTTCGTACTCGCAGTTCGAGGCTCTGCTTAAGCAAGAGGATTTTTATGTTGGTTCTGAGCCCCACGCAGATCTGGCCGAAGGAAGGATGCCTATAACACGATTGAACAACGAACTCCTGAGAACCAGAGGGGTTCCTGTCGATATGTTTGAGGAGGACTGAGCCATATGTCTATCTCATTCGAAGAGTTAATGTTGCAGTCTGGTATACCAGAAGCTCAGAACATCCCGTGGGCTGGCCAGCTCAAGTTGGCTGACCCTATAGTCCCGTTCCCTCACCAGATTTCAGGGACTAACTTGTTGTGCGGGGACTTCGAGAGGTGTGCCTTGTACGATCAGACTGGCACAGGAAAGACCCTCCCTATACAGTCTGCTGCCTTGTACAGGGTAGGGTCTGGACACAAGGTTGTCGGGCTTATGCCCCCCTCTTTACTGACTCAGTTTTATTGCAGCTTTCACGACACCTTTATAGGGCTGTCAGAGTTTGTAAAGGTAGAAATTTTCAAAGGAACCACCGGCCAAAGGAAGAAAATGGTAGAGCGGTGGGACCAGACAGGGCTCCCTGACATTCTGCTAATGACCTATGGTTTGTTCAGGGGGTCTGGCAAATTTCCGGGGGCCTCTGCCATGCTGAAAAGCTTTGGCTACAACCTATTGATATGCGACGAAGCTCAGGCGTTAAGGACCTCTAGCTCTGCCATACATAAGAAGGTATACAACTACGTCGGAGGTAAAAAAGACGACGCCGGTAAGTTTGGATTGATACTGTCCACGGGCACCCCCTCCCACACACACCTTGAGCAGAATTATGGCCTTATACGGCTGGTGACCCCTAGGGCCTATGGCAGCAAGTCCGAATACGAAAGGTTGCATGTCATCAGGAACCACGGGTCACCGTTTAAGGAGATAACCGGGTACGACAATTACGACGTCATGACCATGAACTTGTATGCCAGAGCGAGGAGGGTAGAGAAGAAAGACGTTGCAAAAGACATGCCTGATAAGCTGCACACCATAATACCAGTGACGCTATCCACCGCCCACATGAATCTATACAACCAGCTGCTGAACGAAAGAATGTTAGAGCTGGACGGCAAGTTCATAGATGCTGTCCAAGACCAAGCGCTCAGGCAGATAGCGTTAAGGTTAGTAAGCTGCCCGCAGGACTTTAGCGACTCCAAAATTACCAATGAAATGGAGGCGTCGTTACTGGGATGGCTGGACACCATCGACCTACAAAGAACCAAGGTTCTGGTATTTATCCATTTCAACGACACGGCCTCTCGCCTGATGGAGTTGCTGGCTGAATACAGACCGGCGCTGATAAATGGCATGGTAACGAACAAGGACAAACCTATACACCGGTTTCTGCACGAAGAGACTTGCCGAATTATGATTGCTCACCCGCTGTCTGCAGGGGCAGGGTTGAACCTTCAATCTGTGTGTTCTGATGTCATGTTTTACGAGTGCCCTGACAGCCCCGGAGATCTGGTTCAGGCAGAGGACAGGGTCCACAGGATTACGGGCACCAAAGACACGGTGAACGTTTACTTCCTGTCTGCAGAGAATACTTGGGCGGCAAAGAAAATACGGCAGGTGTATGTGAAGGACGAAATAATAAACCGTGTGGTCGGAGACAAGGTCGCACTTTTACACGATTTATTTGGGTAGAACTTGTTGACAAACAGTTAATAAGTGGTATCCTTTTAAAACCTTGGCGAAGGTTAATAAACGCAAAATGCGAAGTAATTTTAATACAACCCTTAAAGGTGATTCTTATGGCATTAGCCAAACCAAAAGCAAACGTAGAAGCAAAAGCAAAATCAAAAGCAACCAAAGCGGCAGATGAAACTGTAGTGGCTGAGCAGAACTCTCAGGTAGTCGAAACCGAAGACAATACGGTGGCTGGCAATGTAGAAGTTGAGACAAAATCTACTCAGGCGGCCTCTAGCCAAGTGGCTGTACGTCAGGAAACTCAGGCGGTAGCAACCTCGGGTAACCGAGCCATCCAGACCGGCTCACTTGAGCAGGAATTGATTGCTAACGGATTCGAAGGCCTCGAAGCTGGTTATCATTCTTTTGTGTCAATTAAGCTGCCCAGCGACGGCATTTTCTGTACCTCCGAAGAAGAGCAGATCGGTAAATCCATTCTGGTCAAACTTTTGGGATCTAAGCAGAAGTATGTCTACAACCGGTCAGATGATGACGATGCTGTTCTGTTCTCTTACGACCGTGTCCACACCACTACTGGCGAGTCTCTGGACGACGCTCTGGAAGAGTGGAAGGCTGAAGGCGCTACGGTAACTGAAAAGAAGTACGCCGACGTTCAGGCTGAAGTAGTTGACGGGGATGAGATCGACGAAGATATGATCGGTGAGATCGTTATTCTGTCGGTGTCACCTTCCAGCACACAGAAGCTGTTCGGTCACATGGGTAAGCTAAACCGAAAAGGTTTGGACCCCCGTATTACGGTGACTGAAGTTTATGTTGCCGACAAAGTGAAAACTAAAGGTGGACAGCAGTTCTACCCTTGGGGGTTCCGAATCTCTGCCTAAGGCAGTGTGACGAAACTTTGAGCATTAACTACGCCCGGCCTAGCTGGGCGTAGTTTTTAAGAACCTAGGAAATTTCCTAGAATTAAAAGAGAGTTAAAATGATCATTTTAAACGAAGGCCAAAACATTGTGGTCGACGATATAGTTGACTTCTTCTACGCCCCCGGGGAGTACTTCTACACCCTTAACGCCCCGGCAGGTACCGGTAAAACCACCTGCATACAAACAGCTATGAACCGTATACAGGAATCTTCTGCTACTCCTATCCGGGTGTGCTTAACCGCCCCCACCAACAAAGCTACCAAAGTCCTAAGGTCTATGGCCAGCGAGAATGAAGTACAGGCTGACTGTAAAACTATTTACTCATTGCTGGGGCTGGTACTCAACAGCAGTAATGAGATCAGGCATGCGGCAAAGATGGTGGATGGTGCGTTCTCCGATTTCGACGTTGTGGTAGTGGACGAAGGCAGTATGGTTTCGTCAGGTCTGTTCGACGAGCTGGAAAGAGCAACCGCCACTAACAAGACCAAGGTCATCATTATGGGTGACAATTCCCAGCTGCCCCCTGTGAAGGAAACTGTTTCCAAGGTCTTCACAAAAGATTTCAGGAAGGGGACCCTGACTAAAGTCATGCGGCAGGTAGAAGGTAACCCAATCCTGTCACTGGCTAACCATATCAGGGACTGTCAGTCGGACCCTAGAAAAGCGGTAGAGTACCAGACAGAGGTCAACCCAGACACTGACCAAGGTATCTACTTGCTGCCAGTGGCTGACTGGACGGCCACTGTGAAGGAAAACTTTGTCTCAGACGAGTACAGAAACGATCCTGACTCTTTCAGGTGCTTGGCCTACACCAACAAACGGGTTGACGCTCTCAATCGAATGATACGAAACCTGCTGGTAGGACAGACCGACAGCCCGTTCATCGTCGATGAGAGGGTGTTAGTGAAGCGCCCTATCGTGGACATCGGTACAGATGAGAAGGTGCACACAGACGAGGAGTGTGTGGTTGTGGACGTGATAGAGGCATACCACCCTCTGTACGCCAACACATCGACACAATTCAAGGTGTGGGAGATGCGGCTTCTGGCCGATAGCGGGGTCTTTGTAGATGCGTTTGTCCTGCACAAAGATAGCATTAAGGACTATGAAAGCACCCTCAATGCTCTGTCAAAAGCCGCTAATGAAAACGGGTCTCAGTGGAGAAATTTCTGGGGGTTCAAGGACTCATTTGCTGACCTGCAATCACCACATGCAATGACGGTTCACCGATCTCAAGGCAGCACCTATAAAAATGTGTTCGTTGACCTTCGTGACATTTACAAAAATAGAACCAAGCTGGAAAGGTTGCAGCTGGAATACGTGGCCTGCTCTCGGGCATCAGAAACTTTAGTCTTAATGAGATAATCGGAGAAAAATTAAAATGATACTTCTCGACGCAAAAGCAGTAATGCACCACAGCTACCACTCAGGGGATGATCCTGACTCGGTAATCACTGAACTCGGCAATACGATCAACACCGCTGAGTTCGGCTTCAATCGGTTCATGGAGCGCTACATGCTTCCTATACTGGAAGACGATGCCCCGGCGGAGATACTGATCGCCCACGATGCCGGCACCAGATACCGTACAGCTCTGTTTCCTGAGTACAAAAAGTCAGCTGCTAGAGTGGATAAAGACCCTCAAGAAGTGGCTGAGCAGCGTAAGTTGTTTGACATGATGAAGCGGTTCTGGGCTGCAATCGGTTGTACACAGGCAAAGGTCGAAGGGGTGGAGGCAGACGACTTGCTGGCCTACTTCTGCCAGACCCTGCCGGGCAACCACGACTTATACACAGTGGACAACGACTTGCTGCAGCTGCAGGGGGACCATGAAAATGTCTCTGTTCTGCTTAAATGCGAGTATCAGGACGATCCAGAAGGGCACAAAGGAATCCCGTATGCCTACACTTCACTATCCAAGTCTATGCTAGGGGACGCCTCTGACAATTACGGCGGGGTTTTTGGCTTCGGCAGAAAGAAGTGGGACGACATCGTAACGGCCTATGGGTACGACGGGCTAGACCAGCTCAGGCAGTGTGTAGAAACAAAAGATTACACCATGCTGATTGAAGCCCTACAGGCTACCGGCGATAAGGGCTTGAAGCTGTTGTATGAGCGCAGAGACGAGTGGAGAAAGGGCTGGGAACTTGCCAAGCTGCACCCAGAGCTGTGTTGGAAGCCTCACGCCTCTAAGAAAGTGGTTACCTCCATTGAATGGTTTAAGCGGGTTCCTGACGGTGCCATGGTTAACAAAGTCTTCAATTCTATGGGGTGCAAGGATCTCATAGATGACGAACGCGTCTCTCAGTGGCTGCCTGTGCAGTGGATGATGTCCAGTGCAGACGTCGATGAAGATCTGTTCAGCGAGTTTGAAGCAGAGTGCAAGAAGTCCCCAGTAGTAGGTTTCGACTACGAAACCTACCCTTCTGAGGACGCCATGCTGGAAGACCCCAAAGGCCAAGGTTACGTGGACGTTAAAGAAGCCTTGATAGCGGGGGCTTCGTTTACCTTTGGGGCCAATTTAAACTTCACCTTTTACCTGCCGGTTAACCACAAAGATACGGATAATGTTGACCTTAAAACTTTGGACAGGCTGGTTAAGATCGCTCAAGATAACTCAGAGTTGGTGGTACAAAATGCCGCGTTCGAGCTGGCAGTTTCTAAGAACCCACAAAACCTGAATAGGTGGCTTGACCCGCTGCACGACACCAGAACCATGCAGTATTACGTTAACGAAGAGGCGGATGCCCACCTGAAGGTGATGTCTAAAACATTGCTTGGTTACGAACAGACCTCATACAAAGACACTGTTTGGTCTGAAGAAGAGCAACGTATGAGAACCATGGACGAACTGACAGGGGAAGAAGTTCTTTTCTATGGTTGCGACGACGCCATAGTGACCTCCCACCTGTTTGTTTTGTTCAAGATAATCCTCCAGATAGAGGGAACCTACGACTTTGTTGAACGATACGAAACTTGTTCTCAGCACAGCCTAGTGGATGCTTACCTTAAAGGAGCCACCATCGACTGGGAAGCATTAGAGTCCCAGAGAAAGGTGGACGTAGCGGCTGTAGAGGACAATTACGAAACTCTTAGAGGTCTGCTTTCTGAACACTGTTCCTCCCCTAACGAGGACGCAGCCAAGGAATTTACGAACTCTCAGAAAGATTACATAAAGGCAGTCGCAAAGGCAGATGCCAAGGAAAAGATAGGTAAAGGCAGGGGGCAGTATACTGAAGAGGACACCAAAGCAATCTCTGCAGCCGGCCAAGCTGCGGTTGATAAATTTTACAAGAAGGCGTTACAAGGCTCGATGTACGAACCCTTTGTAACCCGAGTTGAAGCCGTTGAGTTTAAGCCGACCGTAAAGCAATTCAGCGAAGTAATGGAGTTCCTGAAGATAGAGCTGGAGTGTTTCAAAACAACGTCCAGAGCTGCCATATCTCAGTGGCTGGTGTGCGTAACGGATCTGGATTTTGACGCCCCCAAGTCATCGGCTAAGCTGACCCCTGACCAGACAAAGTTTTGCAATTTACTGGGGGATGCACAAGACCAGATATCTAAACGCGAAGGAGCGGAGTACGAAAAATTAGTACAGTTCTGCGAAAAACACAGAAACGTCACTGGAAAAGAGATACAGACGGGCGATGAATTGAACACAGGGTCTCCACAGCAGATGCAGCACCTGCTGTATTGCAAGCTAGGGCTTCCTGTCAGACTAACCAATATGGTCGTCAGGGGGTCTAAGAGAGACCAGCTAGGGCTACGAGAAGGGTCCCCACAGACAGACGCTCTGGCAATGGACACAGCCCTTGCAGAAGACACTGAAGAGGGGGACTGGAGGAGAGAGGCAATCAATTGCATAAAAGCCATCAAGGAGGCCAAGACCCGTATCAGCTTGTATCACGATTCATACCCTCTTTGGAAGCACCCTACAGATGGCAAGATACACCCTCAGGTTAAGATAATCGGCACGGTAACCAGAAGGCCATCTGGAACACTGCCGAATGTCCTGCAGGTTAGCAAGCACCAACAGGAGGGGGTAATGCGGTCTATCTTCATTCCCGGGTCGGATGAAGAGGTTATTGTATCGATTGACTTTAGCCAACAGGAATTACGCATCATGGCCTCTGAGTCTGGAGACGAAAACTTGATCTCCTGCTATGTGGGCGACAATCAGAGAGACGTCCACTCTTTGACTGCTTCCGGTATTGCCAAGATCACTTACTCTGAGTTCATGGAGGCATATGCTGATAAGGAGCATGCCAAGCACAAGGTAATGACAGGGATACGAAAGCGCCCTGCCAAGGCGACCAACTTCCTGTTTGCTTATTTAGGAGAGGCCCATACCCTGAGCCAGCGGTTGATAATCCCGTTTGCTGAGGCAGACGACATGATGAACGCCGCCTACAGAACCTACCCCAAGGTGCAGCCGTGGCAGGAGGCTGTGATAGCTTTTGCGACCCGTAACGGGTACTCAAAGACTGCCTATGGTAACCGGAGGCACCTGTCTCCTGACTTCTTCTCACTGGATAAGGCGGCCATTAAACGGGTTCAGAGGCAGTTAGTTAACGCCGTGATACAAGGCGGGGCGGCAGACATCCTTAAGATAGTTCTAACCGAGTGCTGGCTGAGTAATTTGTGGGAGGAAACAGGCTCTACCTTATTGGCCCCTGTTTACGACGAGATCACCGCTTCTGTTCCTAAGTCAACTGTCTGCGAGTACATCCACCGATTGGTATCCATCATGGAGATCACCCCTCCCGGGCACGTTGTTCCGATGGTGGCCGACGTATCCCTCGGCAAGAACTGGAGAGACCAGATAGAGATCGGGGTCAGGCCTACCGATGAAACCATACTGGCCGCTTTAGAGGAGATCAACAATGGCTGATATCGGAAAGTGGTTAGAAGGCAAGGCTAAAGGTTCCTTCTCTGAAATACAGGAGACTCATGAGTCCATGTATTACCGGTTCCCTGACTCCAGATCAGCACAGAACCCGATGTCTGCCCAGCCGGGTGACCATCTTTTTCTGGTTGGAGGAAAGGCTATCTTAGTGGAGGAGAAGTGCTCAGAAAAGTACGCCTCTTTCAGGAGCGGTATGTCTTCTCTGTGGTCAAAGAAACAGGCGGCCCAGCACAGGAAATGGGCTAGGGCCGGTGGAATATCGTGGATCTTGTTCTGTCACTACCAGACTGGAGCCGTAGAGATATGGAACACCAGCCAGAGAGGAGGTCTGGCACTGCTCAGGGGGCAAGGTAAGCGACTTCCAGCGCAGGTGTACCCCATAGGTGAGGGGAGCATATCCAATCTAACCTCTATCATAAAAACCGCAGCATTGTTATCAGGAGTGAAGCTATGATCATATTCAGTGATCCACATCTAGGCCTTAACCGTAAGGCACACACCACCAAAGCCTCCAGAGTCCAGCTGTCAGAGGCGATCCACAATCGAGCCGTATCCATAGTCTGGATGTGGGAAGACGAAGGTGAGACCGTCGTCTGTGCAGGTGATCTGTTTGACACGTTTTCCAACCCGGAAGACGAGATACTGAAAGCTGCAGAGGTGGCCAGAAAGTGTGACGTGATACTGGCTGGCAACCATGACAGCCTGAACAAGATAGACGCCAAGGGGTCGTTACATATGATCCACGAGCTGATAGACAGGGAGAAGACGGTCATTGTAGCCAACCCCAGCTTTGACGAACCTCACTGCCTGATCGGGGACGTGGAAGGTATGCAGATAGCTTGCATCCCACACCACGCTACCCAAGAGCTGTTTGAGCAGGCCATAGTGATGGTAGTGAAGGCGGCGTCGGCCTACCTGCTGAGAGCGGTGTTCCTGCACTGTAACTACAATAACCCGCTGACAGAGGGGTCGCAGACGGCCCTCAACCTGACTGAAGAAAACGCTAAGAGCTTGCTGTCGGTATCGGACTATGTATTTCTGGGTCACGAGCATGCGCCAAGAACACTGATGGATGGGCGGTTAGTGATCCTTGGAAACATTCACCCTACTTCGTTCGGGGACATCTCTGACAAATTCTATTGGAGGCTAACCCCAGACTCTCTGGACTCCTTGATCTGCTGGAGGGAGGATATAGGGTTCTGTGAACTTGATATTACCGAAGAGGTCCCTCCCCCGCCACGGGAAGGCTCTGTCCAGTTTGTGGACATTGTTGGGTCGATCACAGCAGAGAAAGGTGCAGATCTGGCGCAGTACATTAATGACATCTGGCACCACACAAAACCTTTAATGGTGCGCAATAGCGTATCTATTGTGGCCGACAATAACGTATCGGCAGAGGTGGTTGACGTGGCTGACCTGCCCGCCCAGATCGCCAAACAACTGAAAGGTACGAACCTTGAAGAAACGTACAACCATTACAGAGGGAAAGCTAAATGTTAAATTTTGTAGAAACTGCCAACTTCAAGAAGCTGAATGACCATCGGTTTGAGTTTTCAGAAGGGCTGAACATTATCTGCGGAGATAACGCGAAAGGTAAGACCACCTTGACTCAGGCCATCATGACAGCGTTGTACGGGGTAAGGTCGGTGCCGGGGTCTTCAGACGCCATCCCTACGTGGGGGGAGAAAGACTTCTGGGTGAGTGTTGGCATGGGAGGGCACGTTATCACCCGCACGTTGAAAAACTGTGAGGTGTCCAAAGCAGGAGATGTGCAGGCTACCGGACACACCGCCTGTAACCAGTACATCGAGCAACACATCACCGGGGCCGATCTTAAGACCTTCAAGCTGTTGAATTGGTCAGAGCAGGGGGAAACCTCAGCCTTGTTAACCATCGGGGCTACCCAGCTGCAGCGGGACGTAGAGAAGCTGTCCGGGGTAGAGTTCATCGACCAGATGATCAAACTGGCAGGGGTGGACTTGAGAGACCTGCAACGGGATACGGACGGATTTGAATCTGCCGGCAGCGAGGAGGAACTGAAAGCCTCCTCAGCAGGCTATGCGGGCACGGTTACCAGAGTTGAAAGCCGGGTCTCTGAACTTGCCGAGAAAAAGTCAAAGGAGTCACGCAAACGTGAAGAGCTACACGCTCAGGTGAATGAGGCCGAAGAGACCAACCGATCGATCGATCGGTTGGAGCGCAAGCTTATTA
>Ga0102814_10001041_pt1 | contig 19758 bp, 16 predicted proteins | sample ColrivemetaGS741_FD_79112 | JGI IMG/M metagenome (GOLD analysis project Ga0102814, IMG submission 79112) | Estuarine microbial communities from the Columbia River estuary - Flood tide ETM metaG S.741 | ecosystem: Environmental > Aquatic > Marine > Intertidal zone > Estuary | place: USA...
ATACAAGAGAGATTGTTGCAGTTTAAGCTATTAACTCAATTTGAAATTGAATTAGGTTAAATTGATTACAAAATTCTGCATACGTGCGGAATTTTTTATTTATAAATACTTTACTAAAACAAATACAATGAGTGACGCTATTAAACACGAATGTGGAATTGCAATGGTTAGATTGTTGAAGCCGCTACAGTATTATAAGGATAAATATGGTTCAGCGTTTTATGGTTTGAATAAAATGTATTTGTTAATGGAAAAACAACACAATCGTGGACAAGATGGTGCAGGTTTGGCAAGTATAAAATTTGATGTTGCTCCAGGAACACGTTATATAAGCCGAGTTAGATCTAATGCAGATCAACCAATTCAAGATATTTTTTCTCAAATTAACGAACGTTTAAATATTATAAACGAAGAATTTCCTGATAAAATTGAAGATGTACAATGGCAAATTGACAATGCTCCATATATTGGAAATTTATTTTTAGGTCATGTACGTTATGGTACTTTTGGCAAAAATAGTATTGAATCTGTACATCCTTTTTTGCGCCAAAGCAACTGGATGCATAAAAGTTTAATAGTTGCTGGTAATTTTAATATGACCAATTCTAAACGGCTGTTTAATGATTTGGTTGAAATTGGGCAACACCCAAAAGAAATGACCGATACGGTTACGGTAATGGAAAAAATAGGCCATTTTATTGATGATGAAGTTGCAAAACAATATCAAAAATTAAAAAATGAACTTGATATTTCTAAAAAAGACGCTTCCCCTTTAATAGAAGAAAAAATTAATATTAAAAAAATATTAAAAAAATCCGCAAAAAATTGGGACGGTGGTTATGCAATGGCCGGTTTATTGGGACATGGAGATGCGTTTGTTTTACGCGATCCTGCGGGAATAAGACCAGCATTTTATTATAAAGATGATGAAGTTGTAGTTGTTGCTTCAGAAAGACCAGTAATACAAACTGTTTTTAATGTAAATATTAAAGAGGTAAAAGAAATTGAGAGAGGTTGTGCTTTAATTATTAAGAAAAATGGTCAGATCTCTATGAATAAAATTATAGAGCAATTACCAAAAAAATCTTGCTCATTTGAACGTATTTATTTTTCGCGAGGGAGTGATAAAGATATTTATACTGAAAGAAAAAATTTAGGAAAATTGGTATTTCCTCAAATATTGAAAAAAATTAATAATGATATAAAAAATACTGTTTTTTCATACATACCTAATACAGCAGAAACTTCATTTTATGGAATGCGTGAAGCTGCAGAAGATTTTTTAAATCTTCAAAAAACGAAAGCAATTTTAAGTGGTAAAAAGGAATTGTCAGCTGAGAGAGTTACCCAAATATTAGCGCAAAGACCGCGCATTGAAAAACTTGCAATTAAAGATGCTAAATTAAGAACTTTTATTGCCGATGACACTAGTAGAGATGATATAGTTGCACATGTTTATGATGTTACCTATGGAATTGTAAAGTCAAATGACAATTTAGTAATTATTGATGATAGTATTGTACGAGGAACTACTTTAAAGAAAAGTATTATTAAAATTTTAGATAGGTTAAATCCTAAAAAAATTATAGTTGTTTCATCGGCACCACAAATTCGTTATCCAGATTGTTATGGAATTGATATGGCAAAAATGGGGGATTTTATTGCGTTTAGAGCTGCTTTGGAGTTGCTAAAAGACACTAATAATTACAATATTGTTGATGAAGTTTATAATAAATGTAAAGTTCAACAACTATTAGAAGATCGAGAAATTGAAAATGCAGTTAAAGATATTTATACAAACTTTACTGATGAACAAATTTCTGATAAAATAGCTCAAATGTTAAAAACAAAGGAAATAACTTCAGAAGTTGAAATTATTTATCAGTCCGTTGAAAATTTACACAAAGCATGTCCAAATCACCTAGGAGATTGGTATTTTACGGGAGATTATCCAACACCTGGAGGAAATCGTGTTGTTAATGATTCGTTTATTAATTTTTACGAAGGAAGTAACAAAAGAGCCTATTAAAACAAACTTTATTGCTTAAATTTGATAGTATGAAGACAAAATATATAATTTTAGTTTTTGTACTATTTTTTGGTACAATCAATTTTATTGCTCAAAATAATTCTGATAAAACCGATGTTTATGTAGATGATAATGGTGTAATGCGTTGGGGAGAATCCAACAAAGAGGTTAAAGGTTTTGGTGTGAATTATACAGTTCCTTTTGCGCACGCCTATCGATCTGCAAAAAGAATGGGAATCGACCCTAAAAAAGCCATAAATAATGATGTATATCATTTTTCAAGACTTGGGTTTGATTTATACAGAATTCACGTTTGGGATACTCAAATAAGTGATACGGTGGGAAATCTTTTAGAAAATGAATATTTAGATACTTTCGATTATTTACTTCAAAAGTTAAAAGAAAAAAAAATTAATTATGTAATAACTCCAATTGCGTTTTGGGGAGATGGTTGGCCAGAACCAGATGGTAAAACTCCTGGATTTTCACATAAATATGGAAAAGGTGATTGCTTATCAAATCCGGAAGCCATAAAGGCACAACAAAATTATTTATACCAGTTTTTAAACCATGTTAATCCTTATAATGGGATTGCATATAAAAATGACCCAAGTCTCATTGCTTTTGAAGTTAGTAATGAGCCGCATCATAGAGGTGAACAAGAAAAAGTAACCAAATTTGTTAAAAGTATGGTTGAATCTATGCGAAAAACAGGTACAAAAAAACCAATATTTTATAATATTAGTCATGCGGTTCATTTTGCTGATGCTTATTTTAAAGCAGGAATTCAAGGCGGAACGTTTCAATGGTATCCAACAGGTTTAGGGTATCAACGGGAACTATCAGGGAATTTATTACCAAATGTAAATGATTACAATATTCCTTTTGAGGAAACTATTAAAAAATACCAAGGAGCAAAGCTGGTTTATGAATTCGATGCAGCTGATGTTGGGAAAAGTTATATATATCCGGCTATTGCTAGAAGTTTTAGAACAGCTGGTATTCAAATAGCCACTCATTTTGCCTATGATCCTACTTATTTGGCGTTTGCAAATACCGAATACAATACGCATTATATGAATTTGGTGTATACACCTCAAAAAGCCTTGAGTTTAATGATTTGTGGTGAAGTATTTCGTGAAATACCAATGTACAAAGACTTTGGAAAGTTTCCAGATAACACAAGTTTTGATAATTTCAATGTAGGTTATCTTAAGGATTTAGCAGAGTACAATTCTGCTGAAAAATTTATTTATACAAACACGACAAACTCTCAATTGCTTGACGAGAAAAAATTAAATAAAATTGCTGGTTTTGGTAATTCTTCAGTTGTAAAATATAATGGTGTTGGAGCTTATTTTTTAGATAAAATAGACAAAGGTGTTTGGAGATTAGAAGTTATGCCAGATGCAATTTGGATAGATAATCCGTTTGGTAGAAATAGTCCTAAAAAAACTGTAGGAGTAATTAAATGGGAAAATTGGGATATGAGCATAAAATTGAAAGAATTGGGTACGGATTTTACTGTTGAAGCAATTAATGAAGGCAATTTATTTTCGACAAAAGTTGAAGAAAATTCATTTTCAATAGTTCCGGGAACTTATATTTTAAGTAAAAAAGGAGTTTTTAAAAAATGGTCTGCAAATGATAATTTTAATTCAAATAAATTGAATGACTATTTTGCTCCTGAAACTACAGTAACAAAAACCCATTTTAAACACATTGCTATAAATGAAATTTCTGAAGGAACTCTTTTAGAAATTACTGCTCAAATAGTTGCACCACAATCACCAACTGAGGTTGAATTATGGGTTTATAATGGCTTTAGAAGAGAGGTTATTAAAATGGATTGGAATAATGGTTACAATTATTCAGCATTTGTACCAGCAAACTTGATAACAGTTGGATATTTGAAATATCAAATAATTGTAAAAGGAATAGATGAAACTATAACCTATCCTGCAGATCAACGAGGAACACCTTTTAATTGGGATTTTTACGATAGAAGTACTTTTGATGTGCGTGTAGTTCCTAAAACAAATTCCATTGAACTTTTTGATGCCCAAAAAGATGCTGATTTATTGGTTAAACAATGGAATCGTTCGCTAAAATTAGTTCCAATTGAAAATGGAGAAGATGAATATCAAATAAATATTGATAAATTATTTGTTGCTGATAATGAAAATTTAAATGCAACACCTATGTACGATTATAGCTTTAAACATTTTATTATTGATAAAATTAATGGTAGAAAATCTGATCTTTCTTCAAAAGAAACAATTGTTTTTAAAGGTCGCTCATTAAATGATAAACCTTGTAAACTTCAAATTGCTTTTGTAATGGTGAATGGAGCTGCTTTTGGGAAGGTTATTGAAATCGGCACAGAAAGATTAGATTATAAGTTGGCAATTAAAGACTTAAAACCTGTTAAAACGGTAACGCTCCCAAGACCATATCCTAGTTTTTTACCTTATTTTTTAGAACACAATCTAAATACAACTTTTGATATTAACAAAGTTGAAAGTATTCAATTTTCAATTGGTCCTGAAATCACTAAAAGTGAATTTGAAGAAAAACATGGAATTGCAATTGTAAGCTTAGATTTAGAATAAAAAACACATAATCTTAAAATAAAAAACTCGCCAATTTGGCGAGTTTTTTTATAACCTATTTATTAAATAATATTATTTGTTATCAGCGTATAATTTCTCAACGTGGTTCCAGTTTATAACATTAAAAAATGCATTAATATAATCTGGTCTTCTATTTTGGTAGTTTAAGTAATAAGCGTGTTCCCAAACGTCTAACGCTAAAATTGGGAACCCTCCACAACTAACACCTGGCATTAAAGGATTATCTTGATTTGGTGTAGAGCAAATTTCAACTTTTCCTCCTTTATGCACACATAACCAAGCCCAACCTGAACCAAAGCGAGTTGCAGCAGCTTTTGCAAAAGCATCTTTAAATGCTTCAACAGAACCAAATTCTAAAATAATTGCATCTTTTAATTCTCCAGATAAATATCCTTTTCCTTCAGGATTCATTACATCCCAAAATAAACAGTGATTGTAAAAACCACCACCATTATTTCTAACAGCTCCGTTGTTCAGATCCAATCCGCCTAAAATAGCTTCAATAGATTTTCCTTCTAAAGCTGTTCCAGCAATTGCATTGTTTAAATTGTTTGTATAACCTTGATGATGTTTTGTATGGTGAATTTCCATAGTTCTTGCATCAATATGTGGTTCTAACGCATCATAAGCGTACGGTAGTTTTGGTAATTCAAATGACATAATTGTATTTTTTTTTAGTTAAACTTAATTATTTTTCTTTTTTCGCAATCATTCAAAGGTAACGAACCATTCTCAATTTAAAAAACCTTAAAAATCAAATGTTCTTATAGCGCTATTGTTAATACTTATTAAAATTAATTTAAAGTTTGAACAAAAAATATTCTAAACTTCAATTATATTAATAATTTCCGTCTTCTGGATATTTCGCCATAAATTCTTCCGCTTTTTCAACCATTTTTTTACTTCCACAGAAAAAAGGAACACGTTGATGCAATTCTGTTGGTTCAATATCCATAATTCTTCTATAGCCATCTGATGCTTTTCCATTAGCTTGTTCTGCTAAAAAAGCCATTGGATTGCACTCGTATAATAAACGTAATTTTCCTTTTGGACCTATAGTGCTTGTTGGGTACATATAAATTCCCCCTTTTATCATATTTCTGTGAAAGTCGGAAACTAAAGAACCTATGTAGCGAGAAGTGTAAGGTCTGTTATCTTTTTCTTCCTGACAATATTTTAAATAATCCTTTACACCTTGTGGAAAATGCACATAATTTCCTTCATTTATAGAATATATTTTTCCTTCCTCTGGAAATTGAAAATTTGGATGTGATAAGTAAAATGAACCTATTGCAGGATTTAAGGTAAAACCATTTACTCCATGACCTGAAGTATAAACCAACATTGTTGAGGTTCCATAAACCACATAGCCTGCAGCAACCTGTTCACTTCCAGGTTGTAAAAAATCCTTCATTTCAACAGGACTTCCAGATGGAGTTATGCGTTTGTAAATTGAAAAAATTGTACCTACAGATACGTTTACATCAATATTGGAAGAACCATCTAAAGGATCAATTAGAACAATATATTTATTTTCATTTGTGCCTTGTTTACCTTTAATGGCAACAAAATAGTCTTCTTCTTCACTTGCAATACCGCAAACAATTTCACGGTTTATTAAGGTTTCCATAAAAACATCATTAGCATATACATCTAATTTTTGTTGATTTTCACCTTGAATATTTGTTTCGCCAGCATTTCCTAATATATCTACCAATCCAGCTTTATTAACCTTATAATTTACAATTTTAGCTGCTAATTTAATGGAACTTAACAATCTCGAAAATTCACCTGTTGTAGATTTATAGTGTTTTTGATTTTCAATTATAAATTCCCCTAATGTGAGATTGTTATTTTTCATTTTATGAATATGTTGATTATCTTACAAAGGTCGAGAATTTTTTTGAAAAAGGATTAGAATAGTCATATAGTTTGAATAAAGATTTTTACTTTAGCTTATACATTAATTAATGATGGATAAAAATGAGTTTTATTATTAGAGAAGGAGAAAAATCAGATATGCCTGCTGCACTAAATCTAATTAAGGAATTGGCACATTTCGAGAAAGAGTCTAATGCTGTAGAAGTTACAGTTGATGAGTTGGTAAAAGATGGCTTTGGAAAAACTCCGCTTTTTAAAATATTTGTTGCTGAAATGAATGCTGAAATTGTTGGTATTGCATTATTTTACCCAAGATATTCAACCTGGAAAGGACCTACAATTCATTTAGAGGATTTAATTGTAACAGAAAACAAAAGAGGTCTAAAAATTGGAAGCTCTTTATATAAAAAAGTTATTGAATACGGTTATAATAAAGGTGTAAAGCGAATAGAATGGAATGTTTTAGATTGGAATGAGCCGGCAATTGAATTTTATAAAAGTACTGGTGCTAAAGTATTAAGAGATTGGGATACAGCTCAAATTGATAGAGTTTCAATGAAAAATTATTTAAACTTATAAAGTGAAGGTATTTAAATTTGGTGGCGCATCGGTTAAAGATGCCGAAAGTGTTAAAAATGTTGTTCGTGTTTTAAAACATGAAGGAATTGAAAATACACTTATTGTAATATCGGCTATGGGAAAAATGACCAATGCCTTTGAGAAAATAGTTGATTCTTATTATTCAAAAAACGATAATTTGGCAGAACAAATTGAATTTGCAAGAAATTTTCATTTAGAAATAATTGAAAATTTATTTGAAGATAAAAAGCAACTTATTTTATTTGATATTGAAAAATTATTTGGACAGCTAAGCGGATTTTTAATAACAAACAAATCGAAAGATTATAATTTTATTTATGACCAAATTGTTGGTTTTGGAGAATTACTTTCAACAAAAATTATTAGTGTTTATTTAAATGAAATTGGGATAAGCAATAAATGGATAGATGTTCGAGATTATATAATAACGGATGCCAATTATAGAAATGCAACTGTAAATTGGAAAGAAACCGCTGCAAATATTAAGGCTTTAAACACAAACAATTTATTTTTAACTCAAGGTTTTCTGGGTAGTACTGAAAAAAATATTACAACAACTTTGGGCCGTGAAGGATCTGATTATTCTGCAGCAATATTTGCATATTGTTTAAATGCTAAAAGTGTTACTATTTGGAAAGATGTAGACGGCGTTTTAAATGCAGATCCTCGTTATTTTAAGGAGGCTAAATTATTAAAACAAATTTCATATAGCGAAGCTATTGAAATGGCATTTTTTGGAGCTTCTGTAATTCATCCAAAAACCATAAAACCACTTGAAAACAAAAATATTCCTTTATATGTACGTTCTTTTTATAATTTAGATTTGAAAGGGACAATAGTTGGTAAAGACCTTAGTTTATTACCAGAAATACCATGCTATATTTTAAAAAAAGATCAAATTTTGATTTCTATTTCAGCATTGGATTTTTCGTTTATGGTAGAAAATAATTTAAGTGATATTTTTAAGATTTTACACAATTATAAATTAAAAGTAAACCTTATTCAAAATTCAGCTTTAAGTTTTTCAGTATGTATTGAAGATAAATTCAATAATTTTGAACAGTTTTTATCAAAAATTAAATTAAAATATAATGTTAGTTTTGTTAAGGATGTTTCGTTGTTTACAATTAGACATGCTGTTGAAAAAGTAATAACTTTAGTTGAAGATAAAGAAGTTGTTCTTTTAAAACAAGATACAAAAGGAACTGTACAACTTGTTGTGCAATAATTTTATGTATTTTTGTAATTCCTGTTAATTTAGAATAAATGAGTTTAGTAACACCGAAAGAAGTTTCGAAAGTAATAAATCTTGATAAATATGGATTTATAGGTACATTTTTTGGCTGGTTACTAATGAAGGCTCTTCGGATTTCAACCATAAATAAAATATATAACAAGCATAAACATCTCGAGGATTTAGAGTTTTTTTCTGAACTGTTAGACGACCTACAAATAAAATTTGAAATTCCAGAAGAGGATTTAAGAAGAATTCCGAAAGACGGTGCATTTATTACGGTTTCAAATCATCCACTTGGAGGAATTGACGGAATTGTATTATTAAAATTATTGATTGAAAAACGACCTGATTATAAAATTATTGGCAATTTTTTATTGCATAGAATCGAGCCAATGAAACCATTTATTATGCCAGTAAATCCTTTTGAAGATAGAAAGGATGCGCAATCTAGTTTGGCCGGAATTAAAAGTGCCCTCGCTCATATTAAAGAAGGAATGCCTTTAGGTGTTTTTCCTGCAGGAGAGGTTTCAACATATAAAGATGGGAAATTAATAGTTGATAAACCATGGGAAGTTGGAGCAATTAAATTAATTCAAAAAGCAAATGTTCCTGTAATTCCAATTTATTTTCATGCAAAGAATAGTAAATTATTTTATTTTTTATCTAAACTTAATCCAACATTAAGAACAGCTAAGTTACCTTCAGAAGTTTTATCTCAAAAAGGAAGAGTTATAAAGGTTAGAATAGGAAAACCAATCTCGGTTTTAGATCAAGAAGAATATAAAAACACACAGGATTACTGTGATTTTATTCGTAGAAAAACATACATGTTGGCAAATCCTTTTGAAAAAGAAAATAAAACGTTAAGCGCTCCTTCTTTAAAAATACCAAAGCAACCAAAAGAAATTGTTTGTCAAAAAAATAATGATAAAATTATTCAGGAAGTAGATGCGTTGCGTGAAAAAAATGGAAGATTACTGAAAAGTAAAAATTATGAAGTGTTTTTTGCACAGAGTAAAAGAATACCAAATTTAAAATTTGAAATTGGACGATTACGCGAAATTACTTTCAGAGAGGTTGGTGAAGGTACAAATGAATCAATAGATTTAGATAAATTTGATGGCTATTATCATCATTTATTTTTATGGGATGATGATGTAAAAAAAGTAGTTGGGGCTTATAGAATGGGTTTAGGAAAGGATATTTATAAAAAATATGGCATTGAAGGTTTTTATGTACATACCCTTTTTAAGTTTGAACCTGAATTGTATTCAATGATGGAAAATTCTATTGAAATGGGTCGTGCTTTTATTATTAAAGAATATCAGCAAAAACCAATGCCATTATTTTTGCTTTGGAAAGGTATAGTGCATATAACATTGCGCCATCCAGAATATAAATATTTGATAGGAGGAGTTAGTATTAGCAACCAATTTTCTAATTTTTCAAAATCGTTAATGATAGAGTTTATGAAATCTCATTATTACGACCCTTATATTGCGCAATATATTCATCCTAAAAAAGAATATAAAGTTAAGTTAAAAGACGCCGATAAAGATTTTGTTTTTGATGCTACAAAAGCTGATATGAATAAATTTGACAAAATTATTGACGAAATTGAACCAGGTGCCCTTCGAATACCAGTACTTATTAAAAAATATGTTAAACAAAACGCTCGTTTGGTAGCATTTAACGTTGACCCGAAATTTAACAATGCCATTGATGGTTTAATGTATATTAGAGTTGCCGATATTCCAGAAAGTACGGTTAAACCTGTTATGGAAGAGTTTCAGGCTGAACTTGAAAGTAGCCTGGAAAACGATGGTATTGAAATTGATACTAAGATTTCTTCATAAGAAGAAAATAGTAACCAAAGGTGTAATATTAAAACCACCCTTTTTTATTTGTTTGATACATATAAGTGAACTCTTCATCAGATTTTGTTAAGTATATTATACCTTCAATTAGACCAATTAAACCTGTTAAGGGTGAAAAAACAAAACAAGTTACAACAGTTACAGCAAACATAATAATACCTTCTGTAGTATAACCAAGTATAAATTTATGTACCCCTAAAGACCCTAAAAGAATCCCTAAAATACCAGCCAGAACTCTTTTGCTTTCTTCTTTACTTTTTGGAATTACATTTCCATTTTCATCAATTACATCCATAATTAAATTATTAGAACATTAAAAGTACAAAATAAATATTATAAAAAAGCGGTGTCTTTTGGTTCCCAAAGCTCAATTTTATTTCCGTCGTTATCTAAAATCCAACCAAATTTTCCATAATCAAACTCTTCAATTTCACCAACCACAGTAACTCCTTCTTCTTTTAAGGTTTTAATAAGCTCAACCAAATTTTCTACACGATAATTGAACATAAATTCTTTTTTCGAAGGCTCAAAATAATTTGAATCTTTTTCAAAAGGGCTCCATTGTGTTGAGCATTTTTTTCCTTCTTCATCTTTCCACCAAAATGTACATCCCCAGTCATCGGTATTAAAACCTAAATGTTTTTTATACCAATCTTTTGTTGATTTTTGGTCTTTTGTTTTAAAAAATAACCCCCCAATTCCTGTAACTCTTTTTGTCATGTGTTATTTTTTTATATTGGTTTCATAAATTTCAATCCATTCGTCAACAGTCATTTTTTTACATAATTCGGCTATAAGTTCAAACGGAATTTCATCAATTTTTTTAAACCGAATGCAACTTTTACCCATATCGAGTTTTCTTGAGCAGCGTTTTGGATACTCATTTACGAACCATTTTTGCAATTCTTGATTAGCATAAATACCACTATGATATAAATTAATTGAATTTTTTTGGGATGCAAAACTCATAAATGGCAATGGTTCTGTAGGTGTGCAATGGTAGCCATTAGGATAAATACTGTGTGGTACATAATAGCCGATCATACCATATTGAATACCTTCTTCAAATCCTTTTGGTAAATTGTTTAAAATAGTTTTTCGTAATTTAATTAAAACAAGTCTCCTTTCTTCAGGAACTTGATTTATATAATCTTCTGGTGAGTCAGCCTTATATTGCATGTCTAAATAATTTTTATTGTATAATAATTAATAAAATTTTGCTTTAACTTTATCTACAATTGTTTGAGCTAATTTTATTTTAGATTCTACCGTCCACCCTGCAATATGAGGAGATAATAAAACTTTTTCTGAATGAATTAAATAATCAAAAGCTCTTGGTAAAACATCATTTTCAAATAGATTTTCGAAAGACAATTTTTCATATTCTAATACATCTAAACAAGCACCCAGAATTTTATTATTTATAAGAGCTTCAACTAAGTCATCTGTTACCACCGCAGATCCACGTGCAGTATTAATAAGATAAAAGGGTTTTTTAAAAGCGGTAATAAAAGCAGTATTTACCATTCTATGTGATAAATTATTAAATGGTGTATGTAAACTTAAAACATCTGTTTTATGATGTAATTCTTCCAAAGAAACCTGCCTGCAATTTTCGTCACCCACGTTATCTTTTATATCGTAGCAAATAACTTCCACATCAAAACCACGCAATTTTTTTGCAAAGGCTTTTCCCATATTCCCATAACCAACTATACCTACAGTTTTACCTTCCAATTCAACTCCTCTATTTTCTTCACGAAGCCATTTTCCTTTTCTAATTTCTAGATCTGCTTTTTTTAAGTTATTAAACAAGGCTAAAATCATTCCTAAAGCTTGCTCTCCAACAGCATTTCTGTTTCCTTCAGGTGCAGAAATTAAATAGATTTCTTTTTCTTCGGCATATTCAATATCAATACTTTCAAGTCCAGCTCCAACACGCGCAATAAATTTTAAATTAGTAGCAGCATTTATAAATGTTTTATCAATTTTAAATCTACTACGAATAACAATACCGTTGTATTTGGAGATTTTTTCTTCAATTTCTTCTTTTGAAGAAGTATAATCTTCATCACAAATACAGTTTAATTTTTCTAAACCATTTTTAAGTATTGGATGGTTGGTATCAATAAATAATACTTTCATTAATATTGTTCATCATCATTAGGGAAATCCAATTTTTTTACATCAGAAATATAGTTTTCAAAAGCATTATTCATTTCAGTATATAAATCAAGATATCTTCGTAAAAACCTAGGATGAAATTCGTGTGTCATTCCCAACATGTCATGGGTTACTAAAACTTGTCCATCTACACCATTTCCTGCCCCAATTCCTATTACCGGAATGGATAAGCTATCTGCAACTTTCTTAGCTAATTTTGCAGGAATTTTTTCAAGTACTAATGCAAAACATCCAAGTTCTTCTAACAATTTAGCATCTTCTAATAATTTATTTGCTTCTTCTTTTTCTTTGGCTCTAACAGTAAAAGTCCCAAATTTGTAAATAGATTGAGGAGTTAACCCTAAATGTCCCATAACAGGAATTCCTGCGGTTAAAATTCTTGAAATTGATTCAGCTATTTCACTTCCTCCTTCAAGCTTCACAGAGTGTCCACCAGATTCTTTCATTATTCGAATAGCTGAATCTAGAGCACTACGAGAATTTCCTTGATAACTTCCAAAAGGTAAATCTACAACAACAAGCGAACGATTTGTTGCTCTAACAACTGAACTTGCATGGTAAATCATTTGATCTAATGTGATAGGTAAAGTTGTTTCATGACCAGCCATAACATTTGATGCCGAATCACCAACTAAAATAATATCAATTCCTGCATTATCAACAATTTTAGCCATTGTATAATCATAAGCAGTTAACATGGCAATTTTCTCGCCATTTTTTTTCATATCAGTTAATGATTTTGTGGTAATCTTTTTGTAACTTTTTTTTGCAGCTGACATTTTTATTGTTTTAATCGTAAAAGGTAAAAGTAATGAAATTTGGGAAGTATATTACATCATTATTTAAAAGTATAATGTAAACATAGTTTTATGGATTATTAAAGTATTTGACAAAATGAATTTATAATGATAAATATCAGTTTAAAAGTTTGAATATTAAAATATTACAATTATTTTTACGCTAAACCCTTATATTGTGAAAAAGATTGAAGACAAATCGGAAAACTATACCAATCAACTCGAAGAGAAAATTGTTGAATTGAGGCTCCAACTAAAAGCTGTTTCTAATACTTTAAAAACGGTTAATATTGAAAATGACAGATTAATTTCGATGCTTATTCATAATTTGAAAAATCCGATTGGAATTTCATACTCTTTTTCAGATATGATATTAGCTGGAATCGAAAATTATGATGCAGAAAAAATACAAAAGCATGTTCAAATTATTAAAAATTCATCTCAATATACTATTGAATTATTAAACTCTTTTTCGGAATATAATCAATTAAAAAATAGTAGTACAGATTATAATTTTCAACTTAAAAATTATAATGAAGTATTAAATAATGTGGTAAATGATTTTAATGAAATTGCAAAATCCAAAAAAATAGGTTTAATTAAAAAAATTTCGGAAGATCCTCTTCTAGTAAATATTGATGCAAGAAAAATTACACGAGCGTTAAAAAATATACTAAACAATGCAATAAGATTTTCTGATGAGAATTCTAAAATTATAATAGAAGTTGTAAAAAATAACAATACTATCGATACTGTAATATCGGACGAAGGAATTGGTGTTTCAGAAAATGATTTAACCGAAATTTTTAAAGATTTTGTTGTTATTAATACCTATGATACAAGTAAACAAAAATGTATTGGATTAGGCCTTCCAATTGCAGAAAAAATAATTAAACAACACTCCGGAAAAATTTCGGCAAAAAGTATTCTTAATATGGGCTCAAGCGTAACAATTTCTTTACCGCTTAATAATTAATTTATATATTTATATTATCAGAGCCTAAACCAAATAATTGAAATGGCCAATAGAGATTTAAAAAATATACTTCCAGATAATTCAAAAGTTTCAAATCAAAGAAAAATTACTAGTATTAGTAGTGAGAAATATTTCAGCTTTTTTGAGCATGCACCTATTGCTCTTTGGATTGAAGATTTTTCAGAGGCTAAAAAATATATGGATTCGCTTATTAAAAAGCACAATACCAATATAAAATCTTACATTAAAAATAATCCAGATGTTATTCCTAAACTAACTTCATTAGTTTCTGTAAAAGATGTTAATGCTAATGCTGTTAAATTATATAAAGCCAAAAATAAAACAGATCTATATGAAAATCTGAATAAAGTTTTTACCAAAAAATCAAATGAAGGGTTTTCAAAACTAATTGTAGATATTTTAGTAGGTATAAAAGAAACTGAAATAGAATCTGTTAACAAAACCTTAGACGGTGAAGAGTTTGATATATTAATAAAATTTAATGTAGTCGATGGGAATGAAAATACATTGGAAAATGTTATAGTATCGGTTGAGAATATAACGGAAAGGGTACTTGCACGAAAAGAGTTAGCAGATAGTGAAAAAAGGTATAAAGAATCTGAATCAATTGCAAAAATTGGAAGCTGGTTTTATGATTTTAAAACAAAGGAATTAAGTTGGACAGACGAAGCGTATAAAATTATTGAAGCAAATCCACAAGAAAACAAAATAAGTTTAGAGTATTATCTATCATTTGTTCATAAAGATGATAAAGTTAAAGTGAGTAATTTTAATGTAAAAAACCTAACAGAAAATCCTAATCAGAATTTTGAATACAGAATTTTCACAAAAAAAGGAAAGCTAAAATATATTCATGAAAAAAGAAGTGTTATAATTGAAAATAATAAAATTTCTAGAATCATTGGTATTGCACAAGATGTTACTGAAAATGTTGTTTTTGAACAAAAACTTAATACCACAAAAAATTTACTATCAAATACACTTTCAAGCATTAAAGATGGCTTTGTAATATTAGATAAAAAATCTAATTATATATATGTAAATGAGCAGGCCGCAAATTTATTGGGAAAACCGGTTAAAGAACTTATAGGAAAAAATATTTGGAAAGAATTTCCAGAAAAGGAGGGAGATTTGTTTTATGACGAATACCAGAATTCTTTAAAAACAAAAAAGCCTATAAGCTTTGAAAATTATTTTACTCCCTGGAACAGATGGTTTGAAAACAGAATGATTCCAACTTTAGATGGAATGTTAATTTTTTTTCAGGAAATAACTGATAAAAAGCTTTCTGAAAACAAAATTAGAGAAGCTTATAATATTATTAATAAAAGTACTTCAGTTGCTATTAAGTGTAAAAATGATATAGATTTTCCAGTTGTTTTTGCTTCAGAAAATTCAAAAGAATTATTTGGTTATAATCATGAAGAATTACTTAAAGGAACAATTAAAGTACATGAATTAGTTCATCCAGACGACTTACCAATAATTAGTGCAATAGTATTTAAAATTGCAAAAAATAAGACTTTAATAAGTTTTAAACCAAAACCATTTCGAATAATTACAAAAAAAGGAAAAAATAAATGGGTTGAAGCAAGTTTTTACAACTCTGTAAATGAATATGGCAAAATAACCCATTTACACGGTATTGTTGAAGATATTACAGAGAAAAAAAAGACTGAGGATTTATTGTTTAAAAGTAACCAAATATTAAAAGATCAATTTGATAACACACCATTGGCATCAATTATTTGGGATTTAGATTTTAAGATTCTAGAATGGAATAGTTCAGCTGAACGAATTTTTGGATATAAAGCAGAAGAAGTCGTAGGTAAGCATAATGAAGATTTGTTAACGCCCCCTCATTTAAGAGAGGAAATGAAAAAACTTAGAGAAACCTCTTTTATTGAAGAAAGAACTTTTAGAAATATTAATGAAAATATTACAAAAAGCGGAGAAATTATTATTTGCGATTGGTACAGCGTAACACTTAAAGATTCTGAAAATAAAAGAATAGGCTCTGCATGTTTAATTGATGATATTACGGATAGAGTTAACTCAAAAAAGGAATTGGAAAAATCAGAAAAAAAATATCGCGATTTATTTGAAAAATCTGTTGATCCAGTTATGATTTTAAAGGAAGGATTATATGTTGACTGCAATGAATCTACCTTGAGAATATTTGGTTATGAAAATAAAGAATCTTTGTTAAAGTTACATCCTTCAGAAATCTCACCTATTATTCAACCTAATGGGGATAATTCATTTGACAAGGCCGAAGAGGTTATGAAATTTGCATTGGAAAATGGAAGTAATAGGTTTAGATGGTATCACAAGAAAAAAAATGGTCAAATTTTTCCAACAGAGGTTTCACTAACAAAAATTGAAGAGTATAATAAAAAATCAACAATTCATGCAGTAGTAAAAGATATAACCGAAAGAGTTAAAAAAGAAACTTTAGAAGGTGTTTTATATAATATTTCGAAGGCTGCTTTAACTATAAATGATTTTAATGAATTTAGTATTTTTATTAAAAATGAATTGCATAAAATTATAGATACAACCAACTTTTACATTGCTTTATATAATAACAGCAATGGCCTTATTAGTTTACCTTATTTTGTTGATGAAAAAGATGACACCATTGAGTTTCCAGCAAAACAATCATTAACAGGTCATGTTATTAAGACAAAAAGCCCTTTATTGGTTGATGAGGAATACCACAATAAATTAATAAAAAGTGGCATTGTAGACATGGTTGGAGAACCATCTAAAATATGGGCCGGAGCACCATTAAAAATTCAAAATGAGGTATTTGGAGCTATTGTTGTTCAAAGTTATAAGGATGAAAAAGCATACAATTCAAATGATTTACAATTATTAGAATTTGTTGCAAGTCAAATTAGTGTTTCTATTCAAAATAAGAATGCTGAAAACGAATTAAAAAAAGCATTAGCTAAAGCGCAGGAATCAGACAGATTAAAGTCAGCTTTTTTAGCAAATATGAGTCATGAAATAAGGACACCAATGAATGGAATTATTGGATTTTCAGAATTATTTTTAGAAGATAATTTATCTGAAATTGAACGAAAAGAATATGCTAAAATTGTAATAAACAGCAGTAAACAATTACTCTCTATTGTAAATGATATTTTAGATATTTCTAAAATTGAAGCAGGTGTTGTTCAGTTAAACTATTCTGATGTAAATATTAATAAACTTTTAAATAGCCTCGGTGCATTTTATACTCCAATTATTAAAGAAAAAGGACTTGTTTTAAATATTTCTAAAGGACTTCCAGAAACGGATTGCATAATTAAAATAGATAAAACTAAATTACAACAAATACTTACAAATTTAATCTCAAATGCTTTAAAGTTTACAGAAAAAGGATCAATTGAAATAGGCTATCAACTTAAAAAAAATAATTACTTAGAATTTTTTGTAAAAGATACAGGAATTGGGATAGATAAAAAATTACATACCATAATATTTGATCGATTTATACAGGCAGATTTAGAATTAAACAAACAAAATAAAGGTACAGGTCTTGGGTTGGCTATTTCTAAGAAGTTTATTGAACTATTTGAAGGCGAAATGTGGTTAGAGTCTGATAGCAATGGAACAAAAGTATTTTTTACAATCCCTTTTGACCAGGTTACAAAGCCTAAAACAAAAAATGTGAATGAAATAGAAATAGAAAAAGGTGAAAATAGGAGCAATAAGCAAATTACGCTTTTGATAGTTGAAGATGAAGAATATAATATGCTTTATATTAATGAGTTATTTTCTGCAACAAATTATAAAATTATAGAGGCTACAGATGGTGTTGAAGCAGTTGAAATTGCCGTAAATAAACCAGAAATAGATATCGTTTTTATGGATATTAAAATGCCAAAATTGAATGGGGATGAAGCAATGCTTAAAATTAAAAAAGCTAAGCCAGATTTACCCATAATTGCGCTTTCTGCTTTTGCAATGGAATCCGATAAAGAAAATGCTTTAAACAAAGGTTTTGATGCTTATTTAACAAAACCGATCGATAGAAATGAACTTTTTCAACTGATTCAACAATTTTCAAATTAATTAAAAAAGCATAGTTTTCAACTTAATAAATAATTATTTTAGCTTCAAGTTATAAAGCCAATGTTAATCAAAAAGCAAATTTTAAATCCCGAAAAATGGGTTACTTTACACGCAGATTATTTGTTTAATTATACAATTAGTAGAATTAATAATCATGACTTGGCTAAAGATTTAGTGCAAGATACTTTTTTTGCAGGGCTGAAAGCTAAAGATAATTTTCAAGGAAAAGCAACTGAGCGCACTTGGTTAATTTCAATATTAAAAAGAAAAATTATAGATCATTATAGAAAAATAAACTCAGCAAAAGGTAAAGCTGAGGTGAAAATGAATTTTTATTCTGATGGTGAAAGAGAAGGTGAGTGGATTGAGGAACGGGTGCCAAATTCTTGGGGTACTGATTTTGAGAAAAGTATTGAAAATGATGAATTAAGTGTTGTATTGGAAAAATGTATAGATAATTTACCAGAAAAATATGCAATGGTTTTTAGAATGAAGACTATGCAGCATTTTGAAACAGAAGAAATATGTAAGGAACTTGAGATAACTTCGTCAAATCTTTGGGTTATAATACATAGAGCCAGAACTCAACTAAGGAAATGTATGGAAGATAATTGGTTTAAAAATTAAATAAGTTTAAGATGAAATTAACCTGTGACCAAGCCACCGAAATATGCGATAAAAGCCAATATAACGAAGCTACTATTTGGGAAAAAATAAAGTTGAATTTACACCTTTTTTTATGTAAAAATTGCGTCTTATACAGTAAACAAAATAATGTAATGACTAAATGTTACAAAAAACATAATAAAGCGGAAGGCAATAATAAACCTTGTTTATGTGAAGAAGAAAAAAAGGTTATGCAACAGCAAATAAAAGAAAAAATATAACTACTAATAAATAATAATATGAATTACGGAACTTAAATTGAGTTCCGTTTTTTTGTACTTTTAAAACAAAAAGAATGAATTTTTTACCTGACGCAATTGATGATTATGCTATTAAGCATTCTCAAAAAGAACCTAAATTATTGCAAGAATTAAGTAGAGAAACTTGGCAAAAAGTATTAAACCCTCGTATGTTAAGCGGTAATTTTCAAGGAAGAATTTTAGCAATGATTTCCAAATTAATAAATCCAAAAAATATATTAGAAATTGGAACATACACAGGCTATTCAGCATTGTGTTTGGCAGAAGGAATGCAATATGAAGGAACACTTTTTACTATAGATAAAAACGAGGAATTAGAGAATTTTGCAAAAAAATATTTCAATAAATCTGAATATAAAAATCAAATAAAACAGTTGATAGGTAATGCAATTGAAATTATTCCAACAATGAATGAAAAGTTCGATTTGGTTTTTATTGATGCCGATAAATCTAACTATATAAATTACTTCAATTTAATTATTGATAAAATGACTCCAGGTGGTGTTATTTTGTC
>Ga0102814_10001047_pt1 | contig 19687 bp, 18 predicted proteins | sample ColrivemetaGS741_FD_79112 | JGI IMG/M metagenome (GOLD analysis project Ga0102814, IMG submission 79112) | Estuarine microbial communities from the Columbia River estuary - Flood tide ETM metaG S.741 | ecosystem: Environmental > Aquatic > Marine > Intertidal zone > Estuary | place: USA...
GAAGTTGAATTTGATTTTAAAATTGAAAAGCAATTTATTGAAACAATTCCTTATTTAAAAGATGCTGATAATATTCACGATACTAAGTGGTTACTAACTTTTAATACCACTAAAGATATGCGACCTGCTGTATTTGATTTTGCGCATGACAATGGCCTAAAAACACTTCAATTAAATGCCAAAAACAAAAATTTAGAAAGTTTATTTAGAGAGTTAACTACTTAAAAATTAATTTACCAACGCTTAATTCTTCTATATTAACAACTGGAGGTGTATTAAATGAAATTACATCTCCAGTGGAGTGAATTGATCCAGTTAAACTTTCTACCGGATTTACGAGCATATCATTCGAACTAACATTTTTAATTTTAACTTGTTGCGCTATAAAATTTTCTCCTTCAAAACGACAATCTCCATCAGAAAAAATGATGTCTAAATTGTTGGTTGATCCATTTATGTAGAAGTTAGAAATACCATTGCTTAATATAATTACTTTATTATTATTTATATTTAAATGCCAATCTCCAACAGCTAAAAAATCATTTTTTTCACCTGTAGATTGTAAATATATTGTTGGGAATGTTAAAACACCATTGGAAGAAACATTAAGTTCTGAAGCATTTCTAATTTCGGTAATATTTGGTGTAGTAATATATACTTTTGTTAAGCCATAATCTCTTAAAAAGTTACACGTGTTATGGTTTGTTAAAATTATTTGGTCTCCCACTACTTGAACTTCAATATCAGGCATTAAATTTTTGCCAGTTTCTACAATCACTTTTTGAACCGGACCTTCAGTAATAATAAGCTCAACCTTTTTTTGAACTAAAATTTTTGTAAAAGACGGTGTTTCAAATTCTTGTTGAATAATAGTACCTGCAGTTTGCCAGCAATTTCCAGCATCCTCACTATTGCAGCTAATGAAACCAATTAAGCAAATTATATAAATTATTTTTTTCATAAATAGTTATTAAATGAAACTAGAATTTATATCCTATTCCAAATTCCAGCGCCTCTGCTCTAAATAAATTTATTTTCATAGTTACCTCAGAAAATAAGTGTTTACTTAATTTATACTTTAAACCAAAACGTTCATAAACCCTGCTAACGTATGGAAAAGGGTAATAAATTGTATATCCAATTTGCGAGACAAAAGAAAAATTGTTTTGAATTAATTCATGACCAACGAAAATTCCTACCCTAGAGTAATCATTTTCGTTATAGGTTTTTCCTTCTTCTACATTAATATTTTTAATATAATTTTTTAAAAAATCAGATTTAAAATAATCTGTTCCAAAAGTTATGTCAGAATAATTATTTATTGTTCTACTACCAAAAAAGGTAACGTTATAAAAAGGAAATAATCCGCTATCAATTTCTAATGATTCATTATACCCACCTCTTAAAATTAAATTAAAATACAGTTTTTTATCAATTTTAGGAATTATATTTTCTTCTTTTGAAGTAGCTATTTTTGTAGGTTCTAATATATAATTAATTCCTAAATTAAGGCTAACGGTGTTAATTCCTAAATTGGGATTTTTAAAAGCAATATTTGAAAAATGTATTAAACTTACTCCAATATTTATACTTAACTTTTCTTGGTGCAACAATTGAAAAAAATGTAATTTCAAATATGCTGAAGCCAAAAATTTAGAGCCAATTGCGTGGTTTTTTGGATTTATTTCTGAATCGTAAGCTTTTGTTGCATAACCCAAACCAAAACCACTAGTTAACTTTAACTGATTATTTGGTTTATTTTTTAAATTATAACTATAATGTCTATAACCTCCAAATACTTCACCTAGAGCAGAAGAATTAAAATTTTGATATAAAAATGAAAAACCTCTTTCTGGGTATTTATAAAGTATATTGAAATTGTTATTTTTTGTATTTATTGTGTTGAAACTTAATAACACTCCGTAAGAATTTCCATCAATGGCATCTTTTAGTTTTTTATCGTGCTCAATAGGTCTTCCAAAAAAGAAATCAGTTTGTATATTATTGTATTTTACTGTTTCAGTTTGTGAAAAAACTTGAAATGTAAAAAGCAGAAATAATACAAAAAATAGATTTTTCATAAACAATTTTTAAAGTCTAATACCAACACCAAATTCAACAGTTTCTGCATCTGCCGCGTGTGCTTTTAATCTAATTGTTGCGTACCATTTATCGTTTAAATAACGTTTTAAACCAAGCGTTTCATACACTCTTCCAACATATTTAAATGGATATTTTATATAATATCCGATTTGAGTTTCAATGGATATTTTATTAATAAACAATTCATGTCCAATAAATATTCCAACTCTGGAAAAATTGGAAGTTTCTTTTAAATTGGCGTGTGGTATGGTTAAACTTAATTCATAATAGTCTTTTAAAATAGGAGAAATATATAAATCTGTTCCAAATTGTATGGCTGATTTTCTATTTAAACGTTTGTCTGCATAGGCCGAAAAAACAAAAAATGGTTTTACACCACTTCCAATAATTTCCGACTCGTTAATCCCACTTCTTACTGCAAAATTATATTTAACAGGTTCGGTAAAATGTTTAATTTCTGAAGAAGGAATATAGGTTTGAATGCTTTTGTTAGCATCTAAATCATAATTTAAACCTAAAGTTATAGCCCAAACATTCGTACCAGAATTGGGAGATTTTATGTTTGAGTTTGAAGCATGTATGAAAGTTAAACCAGCATTTAATCCTAAATTGTCAATTAGTTTTTCTCGTTGAAAATACAATTTAAAATAGGTGCTTGAATTTAATGAAGATCCAAAAGCAGTGTTTTTGTTATTGGTTTCTTTATCGTAAGGATTTGTATTATAGGCCAATCCAATTCCAGCTCTAAATATTAATTGATTTTGTGAAGTTCTATTTGTAAAATAAAAATTATAATGACCGTAAGCTGAATATAATTTACCTAAAATATCTGATTTATAATCTTGATAACCAAGAGAATATCCAAAATCTGGATAATTATAATGTTCTTGCCAGCTTTCTTCTCCAAAAGTTCTTTTATTATAACTCATGAAAATCCCAGTTGGGTGACCTTGTAATAAAATTGAGGCATCCGGATTTTGACGTAATATATTTCCGTAAAAATAATCTGCTTGGAAATAGGAGGAGTTAGATTGACTATAACTTATTGAGTAACTAGTAATTAATAATAAATAAAGAATTTTTCTCATAAGTTACTTCTCGCTAATTAAGTTTAAAGTTGATTTGTTCTTTTTTTAAAACTTCCAATAATTCATTTGAAATATCAATTTTAAAACTTCGACTTGGTAAGTTTAATCGTAATTTTTCACGATTATCTCTAACGGTAAAATGTAAGTTTTTAGTACCTTTATAATCATTTAAAATAGTATTAATTTTATTTATGTTTGGCTCATTTACATCCTTTATATCCAGATTTAAAGTAATTTTTTTTGAAAATTCTTTTAAAATGTCTTGTAGTAATTGAATGTTTGTAAAAGATAAACGCACATCATTATTCCAGCCTTTTTTACCATAAATTTTAAAAAACAAAAAAGAATTTGGCACAAAAAAATGTTTAAATCTCAAGTATTCTTCACCAAATATTCTAAATTCATAAGAGCCAGAATAGTCTTCAACAGTAAATAAAGCCCAACCTTTTCCATTTTTTGAAATCTTGTGTTCTACACTTGTTAAAATACCACCAACTGCTAACTCTCTATTTAATAAATTATCCTGGTTTTGAAATGCAGAAAGCTCTGTGTGACAAAAATATTCAATCTCAGTTTTAAAATCATCCAAAGGATGCCCTGAAATATAAATTCCAACCAATTCTTTTTCCTTAGATAACTCTTCCATAACTCCCCATTTTTCAGCAAATGGAATTTCAGGCTCTGGAAACTGTACTTCAGACGTTTCTCCAAATAAAGAGACTTGCGCAGAATTTTTATTTTCTTGATATTTATTGCCGTATCGAATTGCACGTTCAATAAACGTAACTCCTTTTTCATCTAATTGATAATATTGAGCACGATGCACATTTTTAAAGGAATCTAAACCGCCAGCCATTGCCAAACCATCAAATGCTTTTTTACTTGCAGCTCTCAAATCAACACGTTTTGCTAAATCAAAAATCGATGAATAATTACCATTTTTTTTCCGTTCTTTAACTATGGCATCAACTGCAGCAGCTCCAACACCTTTTATAGCGCCCATTCCAAAACGGATAGCACCTTCTTTGTTTACCGCAAATTTGTAATAAGATTCATTAACATCAGGCCCCAAAACAGGAATTCCAGCACGTTTACATTCTTCCATAAAAAATGTAATTTGCTTTATGTCACTCATATTGTTCGACAAAACGGAAGCCATATATTCAGCAGGATAATGTGCTTTTAAATAGGCAGTTTGGTATGCAATATAAGCATAACAAGTAGAATGAGATTTGTTAAATGCATAAGCAGCAAATGCTTCCCAGTCTTTCCAAATTTTTTCTAATTTTTCTTCAGGATGGTTGTTCTTTTTACCTCCCTCAATAAATTTTGGTTTTAATTTTTCAAGTAGGGAAAAAATCTTTTTACCCATTGCTTTTCTTAGCATATCCGCATCACCTTTGCTAAAACCAGCCAATTTTTGTGAAAGTAACATTACTTGCTCCTGATATACGGTAACTCCATAGGTTTCTTTTAGGTGTTCTTCCATTTCAGGTAAATCGTACTCAATGGCTTCTTCTCCGTGTTTACGCATAATAAATAACGGAATATATTCCATTGGGCCAGGTCTGTACAATGCATTCATTGCAATTAAATCTGCAAATTCAGTTGGTTTTAAAGATTTCATATGCTTTTGCATTCCTGCAGATTCATATTGAAAAACACCTATAGTTTCACCTTTTTGAAAAAGCTCATATGTTTTTTCATCATCTAAGGGAAAGTCATCAGGAATTAACTTAATACCGTGTTTTGCTTTTATAATTTTAACTGTATCTTTAATTAGGGTTAATGTTTTTAACCCTAAAAAATCCATTTTAAGTAACCCTGCACTTTCAACAACATTATTATCGAACTGGGTAACATACATATCCGAGTCTTTGGCAGTTGCTACGGGAATTAGATTTGTTATTTTCTCTGGAGTAATTATAACACCACAAGCGTGAGTACCTGTATTTCTAACAGAGCCTTCTAATGCTCTTGCCTGTTTTATAGTTTGCGATTCTAAATTATCACCTTCAGCAATTTTTATTAGTTCATTTACATTTTCAAGTTCTTCTGCACGTAAACCTTTAATTTTTTCTTTGCTTTTGGCATCTTCTCCAAAAATATGTTGAAGTTTAATACCAGGAATCAATTTCGCAATTCTATCGGCATCTGGTAAAGGCAAATCTAGGGCTCTGGCAGTATCTCTAATTGAAGATTTTGCTGCCATAGTTCCATAAGTAATTATTTGAGCAACTTGACTTGCACCATATTTCTTAATTACAAAATCAATTACTTTTTGTCGACCTTCATCATCAAAATCAATATCAATATCAGGTAATGAAACACGGTCTGGATTTAAGAAACGCTCAAAAAGTAAATCGTATTTAATGGGGTCTATATTTGTAATCCATAAACAATAGGCTGCTGCGGAACCAGCTGCAGAACCACGACCAGGACCAACAGATACTCCCATTTTACGAGCTTCTAAAATAAAATCCCAAACAATTAAAAAGTAACCAGGATATCCGGTTTTTTCAATAATGGACAACTCAAAATCTAGGCGTTCTTTAGTCTCTTTATCTAAAACTTCACCATATCTTTTTTTAGCACCTTCAAAAGTTAAATATTTTAAGTAGGCGTTTTCACCACGTACACCTCCATCTTTTTCATCTTCAGGATTTATAAATTCTTGAGGGATATCAAACTTTGGAAGTAATACATCGCGTTCCAAAGTATAAATTTCTATTTTATCAACAATTTCTTGAATGTTAATAATAGATTCAGGTAAATCTTTAAACAAATTTCTCATTTGTTCCTGAGACTTAAAATAGTACTCGTTATTTGGTAATCCGTACCTAAAACCCCTTCCTTTTCCTTTAGGGGTGGCTGTTTTTTCGCCATCTTTTACACACAATAAAATATCATGTGCTTCGGCTTCATCTTCAGTGGTATAAAATGTATTGTTACTAGCTATTAATTTTACTTTATGCTTTTTTGAAAATTCAATAAGCACATCATTTACGTGATTTTCATTTTCCTGATTATGACGCATAACTTCTAAATAAAAATCTGTGCCAAATTGTTCTTTCCACCAAATTAAAGCTTCTTCAGCTTGGTTTTCACCAATATTTAGAATTTTACTTGGAATTTCACCGTATAAATTACCAGAAAGTACAATTAAATCCTCTTTGTATTCTTCAATTATTTTTTTGTCTATTCTTGGTACATAATAAAACCCATCTGTATGAGAGATGGAAGACATTTTCGCCAGATTATGATAGCCATTTTTGTTTTTAGCTAAAATAACTATCTGATATCCGTTATCTTTATGAGTTTTGTCTAAATGATTAACACAAACATTAAATTCACATCCTAATATTGGTTTTATGGGTAATTTAGGCGCTTCACCTTCTGGTAAATTTTCATTAAATTTTTGGACTGTGTTGTTATGTGCCAAAGCTTCTCGTACAAAATAAAAGGCACCCATCATATTTCCAGAATCAGTAATTGCAACTGCGGGCATTTTATCTTTTATGGCTGAATTTATAAGGTTGCTAACACTGGAAGTAGATTGTAAAATAGAGAATTGAGAATGGCAATGTAAATGTGCAAAATTTGCACCTTTAAGGTTTTGAAGAGTTTTTTCAGAATGTTTAAGTATTTCAGGTTTTTCTTCTGATTTTTTCTTTAAACGCTTACTTTCTTTTTTTAAGTTTAAATGTTTTAACCCAATTATATTTATAACAGATGGATTTTTAGCATTAAATTTTCCAAAATAATCGGAAGGGACATCTAGTTCTTCTTTTGAAAAAACACGTTGTCTTATTAATTCTAAAAAACATCTAGTTGTTGCTTCTACGTCAGCAGTTGCATTATGTGCTTCTGAAAATGGAGCATTAAATAAATGTTGGTGTAATTCTGTTAAAGTTGGTAATTTAAACTTGCCCCCTCTTCCTCCAGGGATTTGACACATTGTAGCAGTAACTTCAGTACAAGTGTCTAAAACAGGCAAGTCTTTTAATAAAGTTTTTACATCCTTTCTATAATACTCACAACCCATTATATCAAGGTCGAACTTTACATTATGACCAGCTACAAATTTAGAATTGGATAAAGCTTCATTAAATAGATATAAAACTTTTTCTAAATCTTCGCCTTTTTCCAAAGCTAATTCTGTTGAAATTCCGTGAATTTGTTCAGCGTCATATGGAATATTATAACCTTCAGGTTTAATTAAATAATCGTGGTATTCAATTAATTCACCATATTCGTTATGAATTTGCCAAGCAATTTGAACGCATCTAGGCCAATTATCTGTGTTTGAAATTGGCGCATCCCATTTTTTTGGTAAACCTGTGGTTTCAGTGTCAAATATTAAAAACATGTGCTTGTTTAATTTGCTTGGAAAAATCGATTTTTTAAAAGTATGAATTTTAATATTTTTAAAAATCTAATAAGTGTTTTTTTTATTAACAATTAGTGTATCTTATTTTTTGTTAGGTGGTTAACCAATTAAAAATTTTACATAAAAACGTTAATGTGTTAAATTAAGTTATAACAACTTCTTTAGTTTAAAGACTAACATCCGTCATATTTTAGATTATTTTTAAACTGTAATTTTACCTCCTGAAAGAAAAGTAGAAGATAGATTATGACTCAGTTGAATTTAGATATTCATAAAAATAAAACAAATAACTTAGTTAAACATGAAGGAATTGTTTCGAGAATTTCTGATAAAACTATTACGGTTTCATTAAAAGGTAATGTTAACTGTGAGGGATGCAAAGCACAATCTGCTTGTGGTGTGTCTGATTCCAATGATAAAGAAATAGAAGTTATAAATTCAACACAATCATTTGAAATAAACGAACCTGTTGATGTTTTATTGAAAAAAGAGTTAGGCTTAAAAGCAGTTTTTTGGGCTTACGTTTTTCCTTTTATATTAATGGTAGTAGTTTTAGTAGCTACTTCTTTCTTTTTTAAAGAATGGATTGCGGGTTTATTATCGCTTTTAATTCTTTTTCCTTATTATTTTATGCTTTTTGTATTGAAAGATAAATTTCAAAAGGTATTTCAAGTATCAATATTAAAATTTAATTAGAATGACAGATTCAGTTTTATATAGCGTTTTGTTGCTAGTTTCTTTAGGGATTGTAGCAGCGGTAGTGTTATATATAGTTTCAAAAAAGTTTTATGTTTATGAAAATCCTTTAATAGCAGATGTAGATGATATTTTACCAGGAGCAAATTGTGCAGGTTGTGGTTCTCCAGGTTGTAAATCTTTTGCCGAAAAATTAGTTGGCTCAGAAGATATTTCAGACTTGTTTTGTCCAGTAGGAGGAAATGATGTAATGAAGGAAGTTGCCGCGCTTTTAGGAAAAGAAGTTGTAGAAAGAGATCCAACTGTGGCAGTATTACGTTGTCAAGGTGGTTGCGATGTTCGTCCAAAAACTACGGAATATCAAGGTCCAAGAACTTGTGCTATTTCAGCAATGGTTTATAGTGGTGAAACAGATTGCCAATATGGTTGTTTAGGAGATGGGGATTGTGTTAAGGTGTGTAAGTTTGATGCAATGTATATGGACGAAAGCACAGGCTTACCGGTTATTATTACCGATAAATGTACTTCGTGTGGCGCTTGTGTTGAAGAGTGCCCTAGAGATATTATTGAAATGCGACCAAAAAATAAACGCGATTTAAAAATATTTGTTGGTTGTTTAAATGAAGATAAAGGTGGAATTGCGAAAAAAGCTTGTGATGTAGCTTGTATTGGATGCTCAAAATGTGAAGATATTTGTCCAAAGGATGCTATTACTATGGCAAATCAATTGGCGTATATAGATGCAGGTCTTTGTACACTTTGTAGAAAATGTGTTGAAGTTTGTCCAACACATTCTATAATTGAAACAAATTTCCCTCCTAAAAAAGAAAAAAAAGTAGTTGAGAAAAAAGCTGTTGTAAAAAAAGAAGTTGAAAAAGTTGCAACTATAAAAGAGGAAGCAACTGTAGAATCAAAAAATATAAAAACGGATGCTTAAAACCTTTCCAAAAGGAGGAATTCACCCTCCTGAAAATAAAATTACAGCTGATAAGGGAATTAAAAGAATGACAGTGCCAAAAGTGGTAAATGTCCCAATTGCGCAGCATATTGGTATTCCTGCTGAAATTGTTGTGGAGAAAAAAGATAAAGTTCAAATAGGTCAAGTAATTGCAAAATCTGGTGGTTTTGTTTCTTCAAATATTCATTCTCCAGTGACTGGTGTTGTTACTAAGTTAGACATGATTATTGATACAAGTGGTTATAAAAAACAATGTATTGTAATTCGAACGGATGCTAAAGATGAATCAAATTTTGAAGAGAAAGAATATCCTTTGAAAACGAACATTGAAATAGAACCTGCAGCTATTTTACAAAAAATTACTGATTGTGGAATTGTTGGTTTAGGTGGAGCAACATTTCCTTCTCAAGTGAAACTTAACGTACGCGAAGGAACAAAGTTAGATCACCTGATTATTAATGGTGTAGAATGTGAACCTTATTTAACAGCCGATCATAGATTAATGTTAGAAAAGGCACAAGAAATTGTTGTTGGAATTAAAATTTTAATGAAAGCTTTGCATATAGAAAATGCTGTTATTGGAATTGAAAACAATAAAAAAGATGCCATTAATCTTTTTAAAAGCTTTGTTAATAAAGAAGATGGGATAAAGGTTGCGGCATTGCAAGTAAAATATCCTCAAGGGGGTGAAAAACAATTGGTAAGAGCCATTTTAAAAAGAGAAGTACCAAAAAACGGATTGCCTTTAGATGTAGGTGTAATTGTGCACAATGTTGGAACAATTTTCGCAATTTACGAAGCTATTCAATATGATAAACCATTAATTGAGCGGGTTGTTACAGTAACAGGCAAAAATTTAGAAAATCCATCAAACTTTTGGGTAAAAATAGGAACTCCTATCAAAGATTTAATTGCTGAAGTTGGTGGTTTGCCTGAAGGAACTCGAAAATTAGTCAATGGTGGCCCAATGATGGGGAAAGCTATTAAAAACACCGATGTTCCAGTTACAAAAGGAACTTCAGGTATTTTGGTAATTTCAGAAGATGAAGCTAGCAGAGGTGAAGCAAAAAATTGTATTCGTTGTGGCGAATGTGTTTTTGTTTGCCCTATGGGCCTAGAACCTCATTTATTAATGAATTTGTCAGAAAAAGGTTTATATGAGCGGGCTTCAAATGAAGATATTATGACTTGCATTGAATGTGGTTCTTGTAGTTATGTTTGCCCATCACACCGTCCTTTGTTGGATTATATCCGATTTGGAAAAAGTATTGTTAAAAAGTTAGAAACCTCTAAAAATTAAAATGAGTCAACCTATTATTATATCAGCCTCACCACACGTGCATTCAGATAGAACCTCAAAAAAACTGATGTACAATGTTGTGATAGCTTTAATTCCTGCATTTTTAGTTTCATTATATGTATTTGGAATTGGAGCATTTATAGTTACTGCTGTTGCGGTGGTATCCTGTTTATTGTTTGAGTATTTAATTCAAAAGTATTTATTGAAATCTGAAATCACAATTGGTGATGGTTCAGCATTAATTACTGGATTTTTATTAGCATTTAATTTACCGTCAGGGTTGCCAATTTGGATGATTCTTGTCGGGAGTATAGTTGCTATTGGAATTGGTAAATTGTCGTTTGGAGGTCTTGGTTTTAATATTTTCAACCCGGCGTTAGTTGGGCGTGTATTTTTATTGGTTTCCTTTCCAGTACAAATGACAATGTGGCCAACTGCTGTTGAAAATAATACTACAATTGCAGATGCTGTCACAGGTGCAACTCCATTAGGCTTAATAAAGGAAGGGTTAATGTTTGGAGATACAATGACAAATATTAGTGCAAATCTTCCATCAAACTTAGAAATGTTTTTAGGGCTGTCGGGAGGTTCAATAGGAGAAATGTCTGCATTAGCCTTGTTGTTAGGAGGTATTTATTTAATAGTTAGAAAAGTTATTACTTGGCATATTCCGTTAACTATGTTGGTAACAATGGCGGTTATGACTGGAATTTTTTGGGTTATTGATCCGGAAAGCTATGCAAGTCCGTTAATTCATATTTTATCGGGTGGGGCATTATTAGGAGCCTTTTTTATGGCAACCGATTTAGTAACAAGCCCTATGACTAAAAAAGGGATGATCATTTTCGCAATTGGAATTGCAGTTATTACTGTAGTAATTCGGTTATTTGGAGCGTACCCTGAAGGTGTTTCATTTGCCATTTTAATTATGAACGCTTTTGTCCCATTAATTAATACTTATTTTAAACCAAGACGATTTGGTTCAAAAATCAGATCTAAAATTGTTTGATTATGAAGAAGAAAAAAGACACATTTATAAATATGGTAGTATCGTTATTTGCTATTACCATAGTTTCTGGTTTCGCCTTAGGTTTTGTTAACGATTTCACGGTTGGTCCTATAAAAGAGGCCAAGATTGCTAAAAAAGTTAATGCTTTAAAATTAGTATTACCTGATTTTGATAATAATCCTGTTGAGGAAGTTATTTTAATAAATTCTGAATTTGTAAAAGATTCTGTTGAGGTTTATCCTGCATTTAAAAACATGGAATTTGTTGGTGCAGCAATAATTGGTTCTACCGAAAAAGGTTTTAGTGGATTGATTAAAGTGATGGTTGGTTTTAAACCAGATGGAACTATACAAAATATTGAAGTTTTAGAACAAAAAGAAACTCCAGGTTTAGGAACCAAAATGAAGGATGATAAGTTTATTGCTCAATTTAGAGAAAAAAACCCTTTAACTTTTAATGTAAAACCAACTAAAGATCAAGGAGAGGTTGATGCTTTAACAGGAGCAACAATTACTACTAGAGCTTTTGGTGAAGCGGTTCAAATGGCTTATGATGAGTTTATGAAAAATAATAGTTCCATTAAAGAACTGAAAAATTAAGAGGTATGGCTGAAAAATTAAATCAAACCCAAAATTTCTTAAAAGGTATTGTAAAAGACAACCCCGTATTTGTTATGCTATTGGGGATGTGTCCAACGTTGGGAGTAACCTCATCTGCGTTTAATGGGTTAGGAATGGGAGTTGCAACTATGTTTGTGTTGTTAATGAGTAATATTGTAGTTTCATTAGTAAAAACACAAATACCAAGTAAGGTACGTATTCCTGCTTTTATTATTATAATAGCATCGTTTGTAACTATTGTAGAAATGGTTTTAGAAGCGTTTATACCATTTTTATATGAGCAATTAGGGATTTTTATTCCTTTAATTGTGGTGAACTGTTTAATATTAGGAAGAGCGGAAGCATTTGCTTCAAAAAATAATATTTGGTCTTCAATTGTTGATGCTGTTGGTATGGGCTTAGGCTTTGTTTTAGCTTTGACTGCATTAGGTGCTGCTAGAGAAATACTAGGAAGTGGAAGTATTTTTGAATTTAAATTTGTACCTGAAGATGCAAATACATTTATCTTATTTATTTTACCTCCAGGAGCCTTTATTGCACTGGCTTATTTAACTGTTTTGTTTAATAAAATTTCAATAAAAACAACTTAAAATGGATTATATAGTAATATTAATAGCGGCGGTTTTTGTTAATAACATTGTTCTTGCGCAATTTTTAGGAATTTGTCCGTTTTTAGGTGTTTCAAGTAAAGTATCAACTTCAATTGGTATGTCTGGAGCAGTTTTGTTTGTAATGACATTAGCAACCATGGTAACTTATTTATTACACGAATTTGTGCTTGTTCCAGCAGGTCTAGATTATTTGAGAACTATAACCTTTATTTTGGTAATTGCCGCATTGGTGCAGATGGTTGAGATTATTCTGAAAAAAGTAAGCCCGCCATTATATCAAGCTTTAGGTGTATTTTTGCCATTAATAACAACTAACTGTGCTGTTTTAGGGGTAGCAATTTTAGCCTTAGGTTTAGATGGTGGAAGTTTATTAAAGGCGGTATTTTTCGCTGTATCAAACTCTATTGGTTTTGCGTTAGCTCTAATCGTGTTTGCAAGTATTCGTGAGCAATTAGAATTGGCAAATATTCCAAAAGGAATGAAAGGTGTTCCTATTAATTTATTAGTCGCGGGGTTATTATCCTTAGCTTTTTTAGGATTTACAGGATTAGTATAGTTTTGTTAAAAGCTAAAGCGGTAAGTAGTTAATCTATGTCAAGGACCTACAACTTCTTAATCTTGAAGTGTATTAAGTTGTCTACATCTTCTGAAAGTCAAACTTTTATACTTTTTAAGCTTATATATTAAAATATCTCATTATATTTGCAACCTCAAAATTTATAACCAAGGTCGAGAACCTTAAAAATTAAAAAAAATGCCAGTAAAAATTAGATTACAAAGACACGGTAAAAAAGGAAAACCATTTTATTGGATTGTAGCAGCTGATGCACGATCAAAAAGAGACGGTAAATACTTAGAAAAAATTGGGACTTATAATCCTAATACAAATCCAGCATCTATAGATTTAGATTTAGATGGAGCCGTTAAATGGTTACAAAATGGTGCACAACCAACTGATACCGCAAAAGCAATTTTATCTTATAAAGGTGCTTTATTAAAAAATCATTTAGCAGGTGGTGTTAGAAAAGGTGCTTTATCAGAAGAGCAAGCTGAAGAAAAATTTCAAGCTTGGGTTGATGAAAAAGCAGGAAAAATCACTGCAAAAGTAGCAGGTTTAGCAAAAGCAGAAGCTGATGCAAAAGCTAAAGCTTTTGAAGCTGAAGTAAAAGTAAATGAAGAGCGTGCTGCTGCTGCTAAAGAAGTAGAAGAAGCTGCAATTAAAGCTGAAGCTGATGCTAAAGCTGCTGCAAAAGCTGCAACAGAAGTAGTTGAAGAAGAAGCTCCTCAAACAATTGATGACGTACAAGCTGCGGCTCAAGAAGAAGGAAAAAAAGAGTAAATTGTTATTTTTCGATAATGCGTAAACAAGATTGTTTTTATTTAGGCAAAATCGTTAGAAAACATAGTTTTAGAGGTGAAGTTGTTGCTAAATTAGACACAGATGAACCTGAACTTTATAAAAATTTGGAATCTGTATTTGTTGCTTTAGGCAATGATCTGGTTCCATTTTTTATTGAAGAAAGTTTGCTTCAAAAAGGAAACCAGCTAAGAATTCAGTTTGAGGATGTTGAAAATGAAGAGGATGCTGATGCCATATTAGGGTCAGAATTGTATTTGCCTTTAGAATTTCTTCCAAAATTAACAGGAAAAAAATTTTATTTTCACGAAATAATTAATTTCGATATTGAAGATGTAAATTATGGTTATGTTGGTGTTATAACTGGAGTTAATGATTCTTCTGCCCAACCATTATTTGAAATTGATGCAAACGGAGCAGAAGTTTTTATACCAATGATTGATGACTTTATTAAAAAGGTTGATAGAGATAATAAGAAAATTATTGTTGAAGCACCTGCTGGATTAATAGATTTATATCTTAATAATTAATGGAGGCTAAGCGGAGTTGAAATTTAAGTGTTTTACTGCGTTTAATCACCAAACTAGAGAGGTGGCCGAGTGGTCGAAGGCGCACGCCTGGAAAGTGTGTATACTCCAAAAGGGTATCGAGGGTTCGAATCCCTTCCTCTCTGCAAATTACTTTTTTTAATGTCAAGCAAACCCTTTCAATTTAAGCAATTCACGATTCATCAGGATAAAACAGCTATGAAAGTTGGTACCGATGGTGTGTTGTTAGGAGCTTGGGTAAGTATAGAATCAGATTATTTTAGCGCTATTGATATTGGAGCTGGAACCGGTTTGATAGCCTTAATGATAGCTCAAAGAAGCAATATTGAATTGATTGATGCAATTGAGCTAAATGATGAAGCCTTCGAACAATCAGTTAGTAATTTTGAACAAAGTGACTGGAGCGATAGATTATTTTGTTACCATGCATCTTTTCAAGAATTTACAGATGAAATTGATGATACTTATGATTTAATAGTTTCTAATCCTCCATTTTATACATCAACTTATAAGGAATTATCTGAAGATAGAGCAATGGCCAGACATTCTGAAAGTCTTCCTTATTCAGAATTGTTATCAGGAGTTGTAAAAATGTTATCAGATAAGGGAAGTTGCGCATTTATTATTCCTTTTTGTGAAGAAGAAGAATTTATTGCAGAAGCTAAAGAATTAAAATTATTTCCAAACAGAATTACTAGGGTGAAAGGTGCTAAAGATACTCCTATAAAAAGAAGTTTACTACAATTTTCTTATGTTAATTCAGAAATTGAATTTACAGATTTGGTGATTGAAATAGAACGCCATATTTATACCGAGGATTATAAAAATTTAGTTCAAGATTTTTATTTGAAAATGTAGGTTTTTCTTAGCCAATAACATGTTCAGGGTTATAACCTAAATAAGGTACTTCTTTTTCAGTAAAATTTATTCCGTTTTCTTCCAATTCTTTTAAAATAGGTTTATAAATTTCTTTTGTTACGGGTCTTAAAACCCCAGTTGTATTAATTTCTCCATTTAGTATTTTTAAGGTTGCAATTGCTACGGGTAAACCAACAGTTTTTGCCATTGCAGTGTATGTTTGGTTGTCACCGATACACACCATACTACTTTCAATTTGTTGTTTTTTACCGTTAAGTTCGTAACCAATAAGATGTTGCATCACGATCATATCTTTATCATCCTTTTGAAGCGTCCAGCTATCTTTTAGAATTTTTTCGAGAATTTGAGCAGGGGTAGCATTTTTTATACCCACTTTTTTGGAACCATCAAAAATGTTCAACTCTAATAATTTTTCCCAGATTATATCATCTTGATCAATTTTTAGATAATACCTTAATTTTAACTCAACCGAATCATTGGGATTGTAGGCTAAAAATGAATTTGTAAAATCACGATAACTCATGTTTTCTGAGTTTTCTATAGTATAACTATCATCGGTCATTCCTAATTGAACAAAAATATTCCAGGCTTTTGAAAAACCAACACGCCTAATTGTTCCTCTGTATAATGTTAAAATATCATCCAATCCATAAATACTTCTATATTTTAAAGAATCTCTGTTGGCATAAGCTTCAAATTTTCCAAATCCATCTATATTTAAAATTTCCGTTCTTCTAAATAGTTTATGATAAGGAATATATTTATAAGTGCCTTCCTGTATAAATTTTGAAGCACCTCCTTGTCCTGCCAATACTACATTTCTTGGATTCCAAGTAAACTTATAGTTCCATAAATTATTATCACTCACAGGCGCTACCAATCCGCCACAAAAAGATTCAAAGAGCAATATTTTACCCCCTTTTTTTCTAATAGAATCTATTATATTCATAGCGCTCATATGATCTATCCCAGGATCTAGGCCAATTTCATTCATAAAAATTAATCCTACTTTTTTTACTTTTTCATGAAGTTCCATTATTTCTTTTGATACATAGGAAGCAGTTACTAAATTTTTACCAAAATTTAGGCAATCTTTGGCAACATTAATATGTAAATGGGCCGGCAGCATGGAAATAACAATGGTAGCATTACTTATTTCTTTTGTTCTTTGAATGTCATTAGAAATATCTAATGAGATAGCAGTTCCATTTTTATGGTTGTTTATTTTACTTTTTGCTAGTTCTAAAGAAATATCTGCTACAGTTATATGCAGGTTTTCTGAAGTAGATTTTTCTAATAAATAAGTTATTAAAGATGAAGAAGATTTTCCTGCTCCAATTACTAATATTTTTCGCATAGTAAATTTGTTCAAAATTGCTTTAAATACGAATTTACTAATTTTAAAGGGTTAAAATTGTATTATTCGAATTAATTATCAGATGAATTTATTTCGTCTAATATTTTTTTAGCTTTTTTAAAATCTGAAGGATCTACTTCAAGTTTGTAACCTTCAACAAATGCTGTTCCAATACTTGTTGCTATATTTTCATCAAAAATATAACTATTAATTCCTCGGCTAGATAATAAAGCTTTTGCAATGTGAATTTCGTGAATTAGACTTGCTGTTAAAACAGGAACTAATAATTCTGAGTTATTTTTCATAATGATTTATTTTACTTAAATATAAGAAATTTACCAATTTAAAACTATTAAAAATTTTATATTTGGTGTTAAATTACTTTTAAAATGAATAAAGTTTTAACAATTACTGCGACTATTGGAGCGCTTACAATTATTTTAGGTGCTTTTGGGGCACACGCTTTAAAAGATGTTTTAAGTGTAAATGAATTAAAAAGTTTTGAAACCGGTGTACGTTACCAAATGTATCACGTTCTTGTGTTACTCTTTATAAATACTTATTCGAAATTTAGTAAAAAAACAAAAAATACAATTAGCTATTTATTTTTAGCAGGCATTTTATTTTTTTCAGGATCTATTTATGCCATTGCATTAGGTGTTTCCGCAAAAGCAATTTGGTACGTGACTCCTTTAGGTGGATTGTTTTTTGTTTTGGGATGGATAATCTTGGGAATTTCATTTTTTAAAATGAAATCTTAACATTTATTTATAATAATTCATCAATAATAAATTTGTGAGCATAAATAAATAACTATATTTTTGCCTAAATACGAAAACGTTTTCGTAAAATAAAAATATTCAAAAAAATCACATAAATAATTGATAAGCAGTATTATGACGCAAGGAAAACGTTTTAGTAAATAATTTGAAATACTGACAAATATCATAAAGCAACCCTCTAAATTATGCGTAAATTTGTAGATGAAGAAAGGATTACTAATAAATTTTTTAAAACCATTTATATGAAAAATATTAAAATTATTCAAGAGTTACACGATTTAGGAATTACAGGATACCACGAAGTAGCGTACAACCCTTCTTATCAAGAATTGTACGATGCTGAAGTTTCATATGCTAGAAAAGGTTTCGAAAAAGGAGCAGATACAAGTACTGGTGCTGTGGCAGTTAAAACTGGAATTTTTACAGGTCGTTCCCCTAAAGATAGATACATTGTAAAAGATGAAATTACAAAAGATACTATTGACTGGAATAAGGTGAATGTTGAAACAACTGAAGAAATTTATCAAGATTTAAAAGGATTAGTATTAAAACAACTTTCTACATCCAAAAAAATATATGTTGTTGATGCGTTTTGTGGAACAAATCCAGATACAAGATTGAAAGTACGTTTTGTAATGTAGGTTGCTTGGCAAGCTCATTTTGTTACAAATATGTTTATTCGACCTTCAATTTATGAATTAGAAAACTTTGGGGAACCAGATTTTATTGTAATGAATGGTTCAAAAACTGTAAACCCTAATTGGAAAGAACAAGGTTTAAATTCTGAAAACTTTGTGGTATTTAACCTAACTGAAAAAATCCAAATAATTGGAGGTACATGGTACGGTGGCGAAATGAAAAAAGGTATGTTCGCAATGATGAACTACTACTTGCCTTTAAAAGGAATTGCGGCTATGCACTGTTCTGCAAATGTTGGTGAAAAAGGAGATGTTGCGGTATTCTTTGGATTATCAGGAACAGGAAAAACTACTTTATCTGCTGATCCAAAGCGTTACTTAATTGGTGATGATGAACACGGTTGGGATGATAATGGTGTATTTAACTTTGAGGGAGGATGTTATGCAAAAGTTATTGATTTGAGTGAAGAAAATGAGCCAGATATTTGGGGTGCAATTAAAAGAGATTCGTTGTTAGAAAACGTAGTTGTAAATGAGTATGGTGAAGTAGATTATTACGACCATTCTATTACAGAAAACTCTAGAGTTTCTTACCCAATTTATAATATTAACAAAATTGTTTTACCATCTAAAGCTGGTCATGCTAAGAAAATAATTTATTTATCTGCTGATGCCTTTGGTGTATTGCCTCCAGTTTCTGTATTAGATGATGCGCAAGCTCAATATCATTTCTTATCAGGGTTTACAGCTAAATTAGCTGGTACTGAAAGAGGAATTACTGAGCCGCAACCATCGTTCTCACCTGCATTTGGTGAAGCATTCTTAACTTTAAAACCAACTATGTATTCATCTACGTTGGTTGCTAAAATGAAAGAGCACGATGCTAAAGCTTATTTAGTAAATACGGGTTGGAATGGAACAGGAAAAAGAATTTCACTGAAAGATACACGTGCAATTATAGATTCAATTTTAGATGGATCTATTGATGGAGTTGAAACGGTACACGTACCATACTTAAATTTAAACGCTCCAAAAGCATTATCTGGTGTAAGTAATATTCTTGATCCAAGAAACACTTATAAAGACGTAAAACAATGGGAAGAAAAAGCTAAAAAATTAGCAGGTCTTTACATTAAGAACTTTGAAAAATATTGTGATACTGAAGAAGGAAAAGCTTTAGTTCCTGCGGGTCCACAATTATAATTAAACATATATTTTGCTTACAATAAAAGCTCACCATTGGTGAGCTTTTATTATTTTTTATTTTAGAAGAATTTTAAAACAATCCGTTTATTTGTGCGTCAATTCTATCTATAATCGACCCTAAATCTTCTTGTTTATCAACAAAATC
>Ga0102814_10001050_pt1 | contig 19670 bp, 11 predicted proteins | sample ColrivemetaGS741_FD_79112 | JGI IMG/M metagenome (GOLD analysis project Ga0102814, IMG submission 79112) | Estuarine microbial communities from the Columbia River estuary - Flood tide ETM metaG S.741 | ecosystem: Environmental > Aquatic > Marine > Intertidal zone > Estuary | place: USA...
AAACTTTTTTCTGCTGGGAAAAGAATGTTAACTGGAGAAAGCTTATTTATGACTATTTTTAAAAATAGTGGAGTTGGCAAAAAGCAAGTTTCTTTTGCAGCGCCATATCCAGGTAAAATTATTCCAATAGATTTGAGTGAAATTGGAGGGAAGTTTATTTGTCAGAAAGATGCATTTTTATGCGCTGCAAAAGGAGTTTCAGTTGGTATAGAGTTTTCAAAAAAATTAGGAAGAGGTTTGTTTGGTGGAGAAGGTTTTATTATGCAGAAATTAGAAGGAGATGGTTTAGCATTTGTACATGCTGGTGGAAATATGAGCAAAAAACAGTTGAAAGCTGGTGAAGTTTTAAAAGTAGACACAGGTTGTGTAGTTGGTTTTACAAAAGACGTAGCCTATGATGTTGAATTTGTTGGTGGAATTAAGAATACAGTTTTTGGTGGTGAAGGGTTATTTTTTGCAACTTTAAAAGGACCAGGAACAGTATTTGTTCAATCTTTGCCATTTAGCAGATTAGCAGGAAGAGTTTTAGCTTTGGCTCCGCAAACTGGTTCAAAAAGAAGAGGGGAAGGAAGTATTTTAGGCGGAATTGGTGATATTTTAGACGGTGATAATAGAATTTAAAGTGATTTTAATATTCTAAACGTATTAAGTTTAATATCAAAATCACTTTATATTTCAGTAAATTAAGGTTCTTAATTACGATTATTTTTTTCTAATTGTTTTTGAATTTTTTTGATGGCATTTTCAATTGGTTTCTCGGGCTCAATGACATTGAATTCTCCCCAAAATTCCGGATCTGAAAAACCTTGCGCTTCATCACTTAAAATCACAGATGATTTCATTCTTTCTCGTGGTTTAAAAAATATGCCATCAACATTTTTTTCCCAATCAGTAATTGCCATTTCCATGGTTAAATTATAAACTGAATTAAACAAACGTTTGTCATAATCAATCTTAAAACCTAATTGAATTCTACTATAACCAAAATACCAAAGTCCATCCTTTTCTCTATAATTAATTTGATAAACGGCTTCCGTTGGCAAAACATTGGCTTTTTTTGGTTTTTTTACAATAAAAAGCCTACTTGCTTCTTGTTTATTTTCTAAGTTTAATTCAAATCTTGTACTTGTTAGGGCATAAGTATTGGCATCTATATACAATTTACCATAGTACAAAGGTTCTTTAATATAAGATTTTTGTTTAAAGTTAACCACATAAATTGGTCTGTTATCTATTTTTGTTGAATTACCAAAGGTAAAATCATAATTATCAAAAATATTTTCGCTAAAAAAATTATCAGTATTTTTTATGATATCAATATGTAAGGTGCTGAACGGGCCACCTTTTAGCTTAAGAGTAATAGTATCTAGCTTGTTGTAATCAGTACTTTTACGCGCTTTAAAAAGTTTTAAAAGGTCACTTCTATTACTTGAATATGATTGCTTATTAATTTCAACCACCGCTTCAGAAAGAGATACATAATTTCTTCTTTTTTTAATAGTTTCTCTATAAAATGCCGTCATTAAAGTTGGGTAATCGAAATAATTATCACCTTTCCTTTTAAGCATTTCACGTACTAAAAATTTTGCATCATTTATATTAATGTTAATTTCCGAAAGCTCTTCAATATGGGTTTCAAGTTTAATAACAATTTCATCATTGCTAATAAAATCATTAAAATCTATTACTTTACTAGTATAACCTAAAAAGGAAACTGTTACACGGTTGTGACTAAATTCTTTAGGTACTTTTAAAAGAAATTCCCCTTGTGTATTTGTTATAGAACTAATATTCGTATTATTTACTAATAAAGAAGCAAAGGCAAGAGGTTTTTTAGTTTTACTGTCTAAAACAATTCCTTTATATTGGCTAAATTCTATAGTATCATTTACAATTATATTATTTGAATAACTACGGTTTTGAAACCCAATTAGAGCAATGAAAAGTAAACAAATAATGGGTGTTGACTTTTTTTTGAGAAGTAAATCTATATTTTTCATGTCACATTGGTTTTAATGAGTGCTTTCATATATGACTCTACAAGTTAATCATTTTTTAGGAAATTTAAAAAGAAAAAGGTTGTTCTATACAGGATTATAAAATTTTATAATTAGTTGAATATTAAATCGTTTATTTAGTTAAAACAAAAAAGTCAATATTTCAGAACAACCTTTTAAGTAATTTTATTTTGGTACAGGAAATCCTCTATCTCTCATTAATGCATCTATTTTTGCATCTCTACCTCTAAATTTTCTATAAGCTTCTGCAGGATCCATTGAGTTTCTAGGTGCAAATAAATATTTTACCATTTTTGCAGCTAATTCTTTATCATAAAAACCTCCTGGAGCTTCAGCAAATGCCTCTGATGCATCAGATGTTAAAACATCTGCCCACATATAACCGTAATAAGCCGTAGCATAACCTTCACCTGAAAAAACGTGACCAAAATGTGGTGTTCTATGGCGCATTACTAATTCCTTCGGCATATTTAATTCAGTTAAAGTCTCTCTTTCAAAAGCATCAACATCTAAATCTGTTGGATCAGCCATATGAAATTTCATATCCATTATTGCTGATGCCAAATATTCAGTTGTAGAAAAACCTTGGTTAAAAGTGGAAGCTTTTTTAATTTTATCAACCAAATTTTGAGGAATTGCTTCACCAGTTTTATAATGTACTAAAAATTGATTTATAACCTTGTCTGTAGATAACCAACGTTCCAAAACTTGAGATTGAAACTCTGTATAATCTCGAACACCCCCATTTAAAGTTGGATACTTTACATTTGAAGAAAAGAAATGTAACGCGTGTCCAAACTCATGTAAAAACGTAGTAGCATCATCCCAAGAAACTAAAAGAGCTTCTCCTGGAGCAGGTTTTACAAAATTGGAATTATTAGATGCCAAAACTGTTTTTTTACCATCAAAAGTTGAATGACTTCTGTATGTTGTTGCCCAAGCACCTGAACGCTTTCCTTGTCGCGCAAATGGGTCTAAATACCATAATCCAATATGTTCACCACTTGTTTTATCTGTAACTTCCCAAACTTTTACATCTTCTTGAAATACAGAAACCGAACCTTCTGGAACTGGTGTGAAATTGTAATTAAATAATTCACCTGCAACAAAAAATAATGCTTCGGTCAATTTATCTAATTGTAAATATTGTTTAACTTCATCAGAGTCTAAATCATATTTTTTTAATCGTACTTTTTCAGCATAAAAACGGTAATCCCAAGGTTCAATTGTGATATTATCACCATTTGAGTTTGCAACAGCTTGCATATCTGTAACTTCTTCTTCAACTCTGGCTATAGCAGCTGGCCAAACAGCATTCATTAAATTCATTGCATTTTCAGGTGTTTTTGCCATTCTATTTTGCAAACGCCAATCTCCAAAATTATCGTAACCTAATAAACCAACACGTTCTTTTCTTAGACGTAAAATTTTTGCAATGTTTTCATTGTTATCAAATTCATCGGCATTATCGCCACGAGAATAATAATTGTTCCAAACTTGTTTACGTAATTCTCTTTCAGTTGAATACTTTAAAAAAGGATCCATATAAGATCGTGTGTTTGGAACAGCATATTTTCCTTCTTGTCCTTTGTCTGAAGCAATTTTAGCCATTGATTTTATCATTCCGTCGGATAAACCTCCTAATTGATCTTCAGTTAAATAAACTACATAATTTTCTTCATCAGCTAAGATATTATTTGAAAAATTAGTATATAAAGAAGATAGTTCTTTGTTAATTTCCGCGTATCGAGCTTTTTTCTCATCATCTAATTCTGCACCATCCATAGCAAATCCTTCATATATAAGCTGAATAACACGTTGTTGATCATCTTCTAACGGGTTTTCAATAGCATTGTCATAAACGGTTTTTATACGTTTGAAAAGTTCAGAATTTTGAGATATTTTAGATCTGAATTCTGATAATACAGGTGCCATTTCACCTTGAATTGTTCTAAATTCAGGAGATGACATATTAGAACTCAAAATTCCGTAGTATGTAAAAACACGGTCTAATTCTTGTCCAGCTTTTTCCATTGCCACAATGGTGTTTTCAAAAGTTGCGGCATCAGGATTAGAGGTTATAGCATCAATTTCTTTAAGGTTTATTTCCATTCCTTTTTCAAGGGCTGGTTTTAAATCAGCTAAATTCATTTTGTCAAATGAAGGTACACCTCCGTATGGTCCAGTCCATTCTTCTAACAGGATATTTTCAGTCATATTTTCTTTTGTTTCATTAGTTTTTTTACAACTTGTAAAAGCGATGCTTAAACAAATAATTGTAATACTTACTATCAGTGTATTCGTTTTTTTATTCATAATTATAAATTGTTAATTAGATTGATTGAATTGTATCAAAATTAACTATTTAACTCTTAAAAAGGATGCGAATAGTCATTTTTAAGTGTTGATTATAGTTAATTTAATGTTAAAATTTAGAAGGTTTTTTACGAAAAATGGTTAAAAATATTTTAGAACTCATTATTTTAGAAATAGTAGAAATCCTTTATTATAGTTTATATTTGTTATTCAAAATTTTGTTTTAATTTAAAGATTCTTTTATGAACTCAAACCTAGAGCACGCTCAAGATTTATTAGATTTTATAGATAACAGTCCAAGTCCTTACCATGTAGTTGATAATTTAAAAAATAGATTATTGAAAGATGGTTTTTTAGAGCTAAACCTTAAACATAAGTGGCATATAGAAAAAGGAGGTAAGTATTTTATTTGTCAAAACGACACATCTTTATTTGCATTTAAAATGGGCGCTGCTGAAATTGAAAATAGTGGTTTTAAAATTGTTGCAGCACATTCCGATTCTCCAACATTTAAAATTAAACCGTCGCCGGAAATTTCAGTTGAAGAGAAATACATAAAATTCAATACAGAAACTTATGGAAGTCCTATTTTAAATACTTGGTTAGATAGACCCTTATCTGTTGCTGGGAGAATAAGTTGTAAAGGAAAAAGTAGTCTAAATCCTATTACTCATTTGGTAAATATTGATTTGCCAATACTAATAATTCCTAATTTACCAATTCACTTTAATAGAACAGTAAATGAGGGGATTGCGCTTAATAAACAAACTGATATGTTACCAGTTACCGCATTAGTCACTAAAGAATTGAATAAAGATTTGCTGTTAGTTAAAAAAATAGCCGAGGTTATAAATGTATCTGTTGAAGATATTTTAGAAGTAGATTTAAATTTATACGATGTTTCCAAAGGAAGTATAATTGGCTTAAATAATGAGTTTATTTGTTCTGGGAAATTAGATGATTTAGCTATGGTACATGCTGGTTTGTCTGCTATTTTAGATTCTAAGCAGGGTAATACTACAAATGTACTTGCAATATTTGATAATGAAGAAGTTGGAAGTCGCTCAAAGCAAGGAGCAGGTTCTCCTATTTTAAAAGATATATTAAACAGAATTTTAACGGTACAAGGTAAGAATGAAGAAGATTGCCAGCGTGCAATTTATAATTCATTTATGGTTAGTGCTGATATGGCGCATGGTTTACATCCAAATCATCCTGATAAACACGATCCAGTTAATAGGCCAATAATAAATGCTGGTCCCGTTATTAAAATTGAAGGAAATCAGAAATATACTACAGATAGTAATTCTTGTGCTGTTTTCGAAATGATTTGTAAGGAAAATTCAATTCCTTATCAAAAGTTTGTAAACCGTTCGGATATGATTGGTGGAAGCACATTAGGTAACGTATCAGCGGGTCAGTTAGCAATACGTTCCGTTGATGTTGGTAATTCAATGTGGGCAATGCATTCAGTTAAGGAAACAAGTGGAGTAGATGATCATACATTTATGACAAATGCTTTGAAAGGTTTTTACAATGCTGAGTAATAAATAGCGAGTTTAAAATTTAATCACAAAAAAAGGAACTACAATTACGTAGTTCCTTTTTTATATTTAACAAATGAAATGTGAGTTTAACTTTTTTTAGCATCCAAGCGTTCGATTACTTTTCCATAAATAATTAATGAAATAGCAGAAACCAATGCAATTGCAGCAAAATAATACCAAATATAATGTGCATTTGCTGACGCTGCTTCCCAAGCTTCACGTGTTTCAAATAATTTTGGTTCAGGGCAATATTTAGACAATAAATAACCAGATAATCCAAACCCTACAATAGATGATAAAAAGGAATGTAAATGACTAAAACCTAAATATAAGCCTTCTTCACCTTTTGGAGCTTGTAAGGAGAAAAACTGTAAAAATCTTGGAGAAATAAACGATTCAGCCAAACCTTGTAAAACAATCCCTGCAACCATCATAAGTGCAATAGGGTGCATACTAATAATACCAAGATCAATTTCGCCTCCACTAAACCAATTTCCAGATGCCATTGCAATGGCTGAAAGTGGCATAATAAACATTCCTACTGTCATAGAAAATAACGGGGTTTTGCTTGCCATCAATCTTGTTACCAAAGTAACTGTTAACACTACTGTAAGTGGATTTACGTTTGCATACCAAGATGGTGAAGCTCCTTCTCCAGCTAATCTAAGTACGTATTTTGGCATAGTAGCATATAATTGGTGCTGTACCATCCAAAAACCTGTAATTATAATAATAAGGGTTATCAATCTTCCATTAGATAATACCTTTATTAGCGCATTCCAAATTTCGCCAAAGGTTTTTCCTTTACCTTGGTGTTTGGTGCTTTTATAAAAGAAAACAATCATTATTAATGCAATAAAAGTAAGTGCCGCAGAAAAATAATTAAGGTAAATTAAACCAATATCTCCCATAGCAACTCTCAAAGGTTTTACAATTGTTTTACCTGAAAAAGCACCAATGTTTACCATCATATAAAAGATAGAAAAACCTTGAGCTCGGTTTATTTCCGTAGTTTCTTTCGCAACAGTACCAGTAATTACAGATTTAATAAATGAACCTCCAATCATTAAAATGATAAGAACTGGCACAATAGCCCATCTTTGTGTAGATTCAATTAAACCTGTAAATTCAATATCATCCGAATAATTTACCAAACCAGCTGATTCTAAAGCGGTTGGTAATACCCCTAAACCAAAGTACCCAATAGTTAATAAGGTAAATGCAATAATAAGTGAATATTTAAATCCGATTTTATCGGCCAATGCACCAGCAAATGTTGGTAATAGGTATAAACCTCCTGAGAATAAACCAGAAATAAGTGCGGCTTCTACATCAGTAAAACCTAAAATTCGTGATAAATAAAGCGTAATTACAATAAAAACACCATAATATGCGCCTCGTTCTAAAAGTTCAACAATATTTGCTGTCCAGAATGCACGCGTAAATCCCTTTAATTTTTTGAACATGTTTAATTTTTTAAAATGATAATTAATTTTCGAAGATAGTAAAAATAGATAATTATTTTTTAACAAAAGTTAGCTAATTGTAGTACTAAATAGCTTTCTAAAATGTAAGTTTAAAAAGTACTTACAATAAAAGGAACTACATTTAAGTAATTCCTTTATATATGATTAGATTCCTAAATTTGCAGGAATGAAATTTTAAATTTAATTAAACTATCTCAACAAATAAACCTTCAACAGTATTATTAACTTTTGCTAAGTTGTTTTTTGTTAGTCCTTTTAATGATTTGTCCCATTTTTTATTACTTAATCCCGTTAATGCTTTTAAGTCGTTTAATAAAATTGGAGATTTAGTTTCAATCAATTTAAGTAATCCTTTTTCATCTTCATTTAATTCAACAGAAGGAGTTTTTTTCTCTGGTTTCATTTGAGGGAAGAATAACACTTCTTGAATAGAACTATTATTAGTTAAAAACATAGTTAAACGATCAATTCCAATTCCAATGCCAGATGTTGGAGGCATACCATATTCTAAAGCTCTAATAAAATCCTGATCTATAAACATGGCTTCATCATCACCTTTTGCAGATAATTTTAACTGATCTTCAAAGCGTTCTCGTTGGTCAATAGGATCATTTAACTCAGAATAAGCATTTGCTAATTCTTTACCATTTACCATCAATTCAAAACGTTCAGTTAAAGCTGGATTTGTTCTGTGTTCTTTAGTTAACGGACTCATTTCCTTTGGGTAATCTGTGATAAATGTAGGTTGAATGTATAAGTGCTCACATTTTTCTCCAAACAATTCATCAATTAACTTACCAACACCCATAGTTTCGTCAACTTCAATTCCAACTTTTCTACAAACATCTCTTAACTCTTCTTCATCCATTTCAGCAACATCATAACCAGTATGAATCTTAATAGCTTCTAAAATTGGAACTCTCGGGTAAGGTGCTTTAAAACTCACGTTATTTTTTCCTATTTGTACTTTTGTTGTTCCGTTTGTATCAATTGCTATTTTCTCTAAAAGTTCCTCAGTCATATTCATCATCCAGTTATAATCTTTGTATGCAACATACAATTCCATAACCGTAAATTCTGGATTATGAGTTCTGTCCATTCCTTCATTTCTGAAGTCTTTTGCAAATTCATAAACAGCATCAAAACCACCAACAATTAATCTTTTTAAATATAGTTCATTTGCAATACGCAAATATAAAGGCATATCTAAAGCATTGTGGTGCGTCATAAAAGGTCTTGCAGCTGCACCTCCTGGAATTGGTTGTAAAATAGGAGTTTCAACTTCTAAATATCCTTTTTTATTGAAAAAATCACGCATTGAATTTGTGATTTTTGTACGTTTAATAAATGTTTCTTTTACGTGATCGTTTACAATTAAATCTACGTAGCGTCTTCTGTAACGTTGTTCAGCATCAGAAAATGCATCGTGTATTTTTCCATCAGCATCTGTTTTTACAACTGGCAGCGGGCGCAGACTTTTAGAAAGCACGGATAATTCTTTAACATTTACAGATACTTCACCAACTTTAGTTTTAAAAACGTCACCCTTAATTCCAATAATATCTCCCATATCCAATAATTTTTTGAACACAGTGTTGTACATTGTTGGATCCTCTTCTGAAGATATTTCATCTCTATTTATATAAATTTGCATTCTACCACTAGCATCTTTTAGTTCAGCAAATGAAGCTTTTCCCATAATTCTACGGCTCATCATTCTCCCTGCCAAGACAACTTCCTTACCTTCAAAAGCATCAAAATTTGAAATAATTTGTTTTATGGTTGCAGTTGTTTTGAACTCTTCTGCAGGATATGGATTTATACCTAATTCACGTAATTTTTGTAACGATTCTCTTCTAACTATTTCAAGTGGTGATAATTGCATGATGCGTTTTTTATTAGTTACTTTTTATTTATGGTGTGCAAAGATACAATCAATTCAGAAATAACAGTAATTTGAAAAGAAAAAGTGTTTAAATTAAATAATCAATAATTATTTATATATTTGCGTATCGTTTGTAAAAGCGATTTAGTTGTGTTGTTGACGTGTAAAAGCGTCATAGGTTTTTAAAACCAATGGAAAGCTTCCCGAAAAACCGGGACGCTTTTTTTATTTTATAGACTATTTTCTATTTAAACACAGCGAAAAAAGCCTCTTTGTATTCCCAAAATATTGAAAAATACAGACCTGTAAATACTATTGCAGCTATAAATTTTAAAAAAGTTGAAGTTAAAAAACCTATAAATGAACCGAATGCTGCTTTTAAGGCTTTACCAGAATCCTTACTGTCTTTTAACATTTCTCCTGCGAAAGCACCTATAAAAGGGCCAATAATTATTCCGAAAGGAGGGAAGAAAAACAATCCTAAAATTAACCCCACCATTGTTCCAATAACTCCATAGCGAGTTCCACCAAAACGTTTTGTTCCCATTGCAGGAATAAAATAATCTATCAGCCAAATAATAAAAGCAATTCCAAAAGTAATGCCTAAAAATGTCCAGTTCATTGGAACAGCATTACTAAGATGTAGTATAAGTAAACCAACCCAACTTGTAATTGGGCCAGGTAAAACTGGTAAAAATGAACCAAGAATTCCTAATATAATAAAAAGAAATCCTAAGATTAAAAGAAAAATATCCATATTCGAATTTTATGTTTTCAAATTTATAATTAAATATTGATTTACAATAACCGTGCAAATTTTTTAGATCAACTTTTTTAAAATCAATACAATTGTATTAATTACATAACAATCTCCACAGTATGTGTATTTCCATCAGCAAAAATTGGTAGTATATTAGAACTATGTTCTTTTCCGTCAATTATTACTTTTGAAACACCTTTACAAACTGCGTTTTCGTTTATAACTTTAATTTTATAGGTGGCACCTCTAAATTTTCTAGTTACATTAAACCCTTTCCAGTCTTTAGGAATACATGGCTCAATTTTTAACCCATCATAATCAGGTTGAATACCTAAAATATATTGGGTAATTGTATAAAAATTCCAGGATGCAGTACCCGTTAACCAAGAGTTTTTAGCTTCACCGGGTTTAAAAGCATCTTTACCTGCAATCATTTGAGAATAAACGTATGGTTCGGTGCGGTGTAATTCGCTTACATCTTCTAAATAAGAAGGACAAATCTTTTTAAAATACTCCCAGGCTTCATCTCCACGTCCAATTACAGTTTCTCCTATCATAATCCAAGGATTGTTATGACAGAAAATACCTGCATTTTCTTTATAGCCAGGAGGATAGCTAGATATTTCACCGTATTCTATATAATATTTTGTGAAAGCAGGGTTGTTTAATACAATTCCGTGTTCACAATCTAAGCGTTCTTTTACAGAGTCGAGGGCTTTTTCAATTAGGCCTTCTTCTTTACCAATTCCGGCCATAGAACACCATCCATTTGATTCTATAAATATTTTTCCTTCTTCATTTTCATTACTTCCAATTTTATTTCCGAAGTAATCATAAGCACGTAAAAACCATTCTCCATCCCAACCATGTTTTTTTACAGCTGCTACCATTTCATCTACATGTTTTTGACAACGTTTTGCTTCAGCTTTGTTGCCAACTCTTTTACAAAGTTTTATAAAATCGTTTCCATAAACTACAAACAAACCAGCAATCATTAAAGATTCTGCTTTTGAGCCTTTCGATTGATTTTCAGTAGTTTGATAAGATTCATTTGGGTCGTTTGAAAAGCAATTCAAGTTTAAACAATCGTTCCAATCGGCACGTCCGATTAATGGCAATCCGTGAGGTCCCAAATTGTTAATTACATGGTCAAAAGAAACAGATAAATGGTCGAATAAAGTACGAGCAATACTCATATCATTATCGAAAGGAACCATTTCATCAAGTATACTAAAATCTCCTGTTTCTTTAATATAGCTTGTTGTTCCTAAAATTAACCACATTGGATCATCATTGAATCCACCTCCAATATCGTTATTTCCTTTTTTAGTTAATGGTTGATATTGATGGTAACAACCTCCATCAGGGAATTGAGTTGAAGCAATATCTATAATACGCTCTCTTGCTCTTTCCGGAATTTGATGTACAAAACCAATTAAATCTTGATTGGAGTCTCTAAAGCCCATTCCACGTCCAATCCCACTTTCAAAATAAGAAGCTGAACGCGAAAAACAGAAAGTAATCATACATTGGTACTGGTTCCAAATATTAACCATTCTATCTAGCTTTTCTTCGCCAGAATCAACTCTGTAAATGCTTAGCAAGTTATCCCAATACATTCTTAATTCAGCTAGAGCTGTATCTACTTTTTCAACGGTATTAAATTTTGCAATGGTTTCTTTAGCTTTCGTTTTGTTAATTATATTTTTAGACTCCCATTTTTCTTCATCTTTATTTTCTACATACCCTAAAACAAAAACGTAATCTTTAGCTTCACCCGGTTTTAATTCCACTTCAAAATAATGAGAAGCAATTGGAGACCAGCCATGTGCAATACTCATTCCAGGTTTTCCTGCTTCAACAACTTCAGGCTCATGAAAACCATTGTACAAACCAAAAAAAGTTTCTCTATCTGTATCAAAACCTTGAATAGGCGCATTTACAGAATAATACGCATAGTGATTGCGACGTTCTTTGTATTCTGTTTTGTGATATAATACAGAATCCTCAATTTCTACTTCTCCTGTTGAAAAATTTCGTTGGAAGTTTTCCATATCAGCAGCAGCATTCCAAAGTGCCCATTCTGTAAAAGAGAAAATTTTTAGTTTTTTAACTTCATTACTGTTATTTGTTAATGTCAATTTTTGAACTTCAGCCCAAGTTTTTAAAGGAACAAAAAATAATGCTTTAGCAGAAACACCGCCTTTTACGCCTTCAATTGAAGTGTAATTCATTCCGTGACGACATTCATATTTGTCGAGTGGAGTTTTCATAGGTTTCCATCCTGGAGACCAAGCTGTATCACCATCTTTTATGTAAAAATAGCGTCCGCCTGCGTCAGTAGGGACATTGTTATATCTATAACGAGTTAATCTTCTAAATTTTGCATCCTTATAAAAAGTATATCCTCCTGCCGTATTTGATATTAAAGAGAAGAAATCTTCATTTCCTAAATAATTTATCCAAGGATAAGGTGTTTTAGGATCTGTTATTACATATTCTCTCTGTTTATCATCAAAATATCCAAATTTCATATTTTCTATTTTAAGTTTTATCTATTTTTTTTAATATTTATTTGAACAAATATAATTTTTTAGGATTAAAAGTAATGGTGAAAAAATGTCAAAAATAAAACCAAAAATGTCATTTAATTTTAATTTTAACTTGTAGTTTAAAATTTTGAAGTGAAATTTAAGTTTGATAATTTTTGAGAGTATTTTTTTAATAAAAAAAATTGTAATTTCACGTATTAAAATAATTGAATGTTTAAACGTATTATTTTTTTATTTACCACTATTTTTTTTCTAGTTTCTTGTGATTTTTTTCAAAAAAAAGAATTGCAACAGAATCAGGTAGTAGACACAATTGTAGATTTTAATTCAGTTGATGTTTTTCCTTTATTTCCTTCGTGTGATAGTATTCCTTCTGAGGAAAGACAAAAAATATGCTCTCAGATAAAACTATCAGAACAAATTTATTCCTCCTTAGCAGCATACCAGATTGAGGTTTCCGAAAAAATGAATGATACAATTTTGGTTAAATTACATGTAAACAGCATAGGAAATGTTTCACTCGTAAATATACAATCTTCTGAATTTATTAAAAAACAGATACCAAAACTTGATAGCTTAATTGGTGTTGGAGTAAATAACTTACCTACTTTAAAAGCAGCAATTAAAAGAGGAATTCCAGTAACTACAGAATTTACCTTGCCAATAGTTTTAGTGAATTAATTATTCATTAAGTAATTTCCATAATAAGTCTTTCAACTCTGTTAGTCCTTGTTGAGCAATTGATGAAATAAAAATAGTTTTTATACCTTTTGGTAATTCCTTTTTTATCTCTTCTTTTAACTCTTGATCTAACATATCAGATTTTGAAATAGCTAATAGCCTATTTTTATCTAATAATTCTGGATTGTGTTGCTTTAATTCATTCAATAAAATGTCATATTCTTTTTGAATATTATCTGAATCTGCAGGAATTAAAAATAATAATATTGAATTTCGTTCTATATGACGCAAAAATCGATGTCCTAATCCTTTTCCTTCTGCAGCACCTTCAATAATTCCAGGAATATCAGCAATAACAAATGTTTGAAAATCTCTGTATTGAACTATTCCTAAGTTTGGTTTTAAAGTAGTAAATGCATAATCTGCAATTTTAGGTTTTGCAGCAGTTAAAACAGACAATAATGTAGATTTACCAGCATTTGGAAATCCAACCAAACCAACATCTGCTAATAATTTTAACTCTAATTGAAACCAACCATCTTTTCCATCAATACCAGGTTGAGCATAACGAGGTGTTTGGTTTGTTGAAGATCTAAAATTCCAGTTACCTAATCCGCCTTTTCCACCTTCTAATAAGATTTGTTCAGTATTTTCAGTAGTTATTTCAAATAATAATTCTTGAGTTTCACTATCTCTAATGATAGTACCTAAAGGAACTTCAATATACACATCATCACCATCTTTTCCAGTACTTCTAGATTTAGCACCATGGCCGCCGTGATCAGCTCTAAAATGCTTGTTGAATTTTAAATGAAAGAGTGTCCATAAATTCGGATTTGCACGAACAATAATATGTCCACCACGACCACCATCACCACCATCAGGACCACCTTTGGTAATATATTTTTCTCTATGTAAATGTGTAGAACCACCACCACCTTTACCAGAACTAGCATATACTTTTAAATAGTCAACAAAATTTCCTTCAGTCATTTTTTATTTTGTTCTTACTAATGCAAGAATCTTTATTTAAATTGTGATATAAGCTTAAGCTATGAGATTCCTGAATTATCAGGATTGACAATTTGTTATAATTTATCAAATACTTTACTTAAGCGATCTGTAATGTCATTTATAGCACCAACTCCGTTTACTCCAAAATATTTATTTTGAACTTCGTAATAATCTTTTAAAATAGCAGTTTTGGTATTGTACTCGTTAAAACGATTACGAATTTTATTTTCATCCTGATCATCAGGCCTTCCACTTGTTTTACCTCTTTCTAATATGCGTTTTACTAATAAATCTTCAGGTACTTCCAGAGCAACCATACCACTAATAGCCTCACCTTTTTCTTCTAAAAATGCATCCAAAGCTTTTGCTTGTGATTCGGTGCGAGGGAATCCATCAAATATAAACCCATTGGCATCTGCATTTTTTTCAACTTCAGCTTTAAGCATATCTATAGTTACTTCATCAGGAACTAAATCTCCTTTATCCATAAAAGATTTTGCTAACAAACCTAACTCAGTTTCATTTTTAATATTAAACCTAAAAACGTCTCCAGTTGAAATGTGTTTAAGTTTGTACTTTGCTTTAAGTAATTCTGCTTGTGTCCCTTTACCTGCACCTGGAGGGCCAAATAAAACTATATTTTTCATGGTTGGTTTTTCTGTTAGTTGATAAATGCTTGCAAAATTTCTTCCTATTCCGTTATAATCTAAACCGTAACCAACAATAAATTTATCTGGAATAGAAATTCCAATATAGTCTATTGATAATTCTTTTTTGAATACATCTGGTTTAAAAAATAATGTTGCAATTTTAAGTTGCTTTAATTTTTTATCTTTAAATATTTCATAAATCTCTTGAAGTGTATTACCAGTATCAATAATATCTTCTAAAATTACAACTGTTCTTCCTTCTAAATTTTCATTAACGCCAACTAGTTGTTTTATTTTTCCTGTAGATTTAGTTCCTTCATATGATGCTAACTTTACAAATGACACTTCACAATCACCATTATATTCACGTACAAAATCCGCTACAAACATAAAACATCCGTTTAAAATACCAATAAATAAGGGTGTTTCATTTTTGCAATCGATATAAACCTGTTTTACTAACGACTCTATTGCCTCATGTATTAGCTTTTCAGAAATATAAGATTTAAAATATTTGTCGTGTAATTTAATAATGCTCATAGTGTTGATTTGGTGCAAATTTAATAATCAATAAATAATTATTTGTTAAATATGCTAATTAATTCCTTTTTTGAAATACAAAAACCGTTTTGAAAATTCAAAACGGTTTTATTAAATCTATTTTGATTTAAATACTATTTTTTCTTTTCATCTAATTTCTTAATAGTATCATACATTAAAGGAGATGCAATAAATAATGATGAGTATGTACCTACAATTACACCAACAATTAATGCGAACATAAATCCTTTAATGGAGTCTCCACCGAATAAGAAGATTGCTGATAATACAACAAGAGTTGTTAATGAGGTATTAACAGTTCTTCCTAATGTACTACTTAAAGCTTTGTCAACAACTTCTGAAAATTTCCAAGTAGTGTGTATTCCTGCGAATTCACGAATTCTATCAAAAATTACCACAGTATCATTTAGAGAGTATCCAACTACCGTTAATATGGCGGCAATAAAAGATTGTCCAATTTCCATATCGAAAGGTAAAATTTTGTAGAATAATGAGAAAATTGCCATTACAATTAATACATCATGGAAAACTGCAGCAACAGCACCTAAACTATATTGCCATTTTCTAAATCTAAATAAGATATATAGGAATACTACCAATAAAGAACCAATTATCGCCCAACCTGCAGCTGTTTTAATATCATCTGCAATTGTTGGTTCAACTTTAATAGAACTCATTATACCAGCAGTTTTAGCGCCATCATAACCAGGCTTAAATTCATCCATTGTTAAACCTTGTGGTAAATAGCTTGTTAAACCAGTGAATAATAAATCTTGAACTTCGTCATCAATATGATTCCCTTCTTCTTCAATTTTATATTTTGTTGTAATTTTTAATTGACTAGCTTCACCATACGTTTTTACTTCTGGAGCACTTCCAAAAGCATCTTTTAATGTATTGGCAACTTCAGTAGCACTAGTTGGGTTTTCAAATTTCACTACATAAGATCTACCTCCAACGAAATCAACTCCATAGTTTAAGCCATTAGTAAATAAAGAAACTAAACCAATAGTAATTATTGTTCCAGAAACGATATAAGCAATTTTTCTTTTTCTTAGGAATTCTATATCCATTCTATGGAACCAGTTCTTAGTAATACTTGTATTAAATGTGAATAATTTTCCTTTTCCAGCATACCAATCTATTAATAAACGTGTAATAAAGATTGCTGTAAATAATGAAGTTACAATACCTACCATTAATGTATATGCAAAACCTTTTACAGGTCCTGTACCAAATACATATAAAATTACACCTGTTAACATTGTTGTAATGTTAGCATCTATAATTGCAGATAAAGCTCCTTTAAAACTGAATCCGTGTTCTATAGAGGCTTTTAAACCTTTTCCTTTAGCTAATTCTTCTTTTATTCTTTCAAAAATAATTACGTTGGCATCAACCGACATACCTATTGTTAAAATAATACCTGCAATACCTGGTAAGGTTAATACAGCACCAAATGCTGTTAAAATTCCGAATATAAATAATAAGTTAACTAAAAGAGCAATATCTGCAAATCCACCTGCTTTTCCATAATAGAAAATCATCCAAAGTAAAACTAATAGTAAAGCTAGAGCGAAAGAACTCATACTGCTATCAATTGCTTTTTGTCCTAATGATGGTCCAACAACTTCAGATTGAATAATATGAGCGGCAGCTGGTAATTTACCTGCTTTTAGAACGTTTGCAATATCTTGTGCTTCTTCTACGGTCATACTACCACCAGAAATTGAAGTTCTTCCAGTTGTAATAGGTGTATTTACAGAAGGTGCTGTATATACATAATCATCTAAAACCACTGCAACAAACTGACCAACATTTTCTGTAGTCATTTTACCCCATAGTCTAGAGCCACTCGCATTCATTGTCATGCTAACTTCAGGTTTACCTGTTTGTCCATATTCCTGACTTGCATCATCAATAACATCACCTTCAATTGGAGCAAGATCTTCGCGGTTAGATCTTATTCCGTATAAATAAATTAGCTCAACATTTTCTCCTGTTACAGCATTTGTATTTGTAAAAGGTTTGGCATCCCATAAAAATTTTGCGTATTTCATTTCGTTAGAAAGTAACCCTCTAACTTCTTTCATTGCTAAGTAAGAATTTACTTTTGAAGTATCAGCCACCTTAGCAGTTCCTATTACAGATGAAACCTGATTTTGAGACTGAGGAATACTAGGTGAGAATACTGAAAATAAATTATTTGTTGGTTTTGTAGCTAAAGAATCTGAAACTTCACCTAATAAATCTTCTAAATTATCTTTAGTTGAAGTAGTATCAATTTTAGTTTCAACTTTTAATAAGTTTTCAACTGCAGTATTTGCTTGGAAAAAGAAATCAGCAGTTTCTTGGTTAGAATAAACTTCCCAAAATTGTAATTCTGCTGTACTTTGTAATAATTTTTTTACACGATCAATGTCTTTTGCACCAGGAAGTTCAATTAAAATGCGACCAGAATTACCAATACGTTGAATGTTTGGCTGTGTTACACCAAATTTATCAATACGACTTCTTAAAACTTCAAAAGCAGTATTTACAGAACCTGTAACTTCAGCTTCAATAATTGGTAATACTTCTTCATCAGTAAGTTTAAAGTTTATTTTTTCTCTTAAAGACTTGTTTCCAAAAATACTAGGATCACTTAACTTAATTGTTCCCGCACTAGTTTCTTCAAAAGCATCAAAAAATAAATCTAAAAATCTTCTATCACTACTTTTTTGTGCTTCTGTAGCTTTAGCCAATGCTTCATTAAAGACTGGATTTTTTGAATCATTAGATAATCCAATCAAAATGTCTTTTACAGATACTTGTAAAATTGCATTAATACCACCTTTAAGGTCTAATCCTAAATTAAGCTCTTTATCTTTTATATCATTGTAACTAAATTTAGCAACACCTAAATCAATAACTGGTTTGTTTGCAACAGAGTCTAAATAAACTCTTTCTAATCTTGCAATTTCTTTTCCTTCATCAGATCTAGATTCAGCATAGTTTTTTGCTTTATCTTCAACACCATTTGTAAACCAAGTAAATGATAATTGGTATATACTTACTAATCCAAATAGAATAGCGAATAACTTTATAAGTCCTTTATTTTGCATTTTAAATTAATTTGATAAAAATTCATTTGTAATAAACGTGCAAATATATAATTTCAAAAAGAGACTGACAATACTTTTTTAGCTTTTTATACCTTTAAATTACCACATATGAAATTACTTCAATTCTGAATTCTGAATTTTATATATTTGTTTAGTAAAATTTAATAAAAAATGAAGCATTTAACGGATATTGAAATTGCTCAGGGAAAAGAATTAAAGCATATTAAAGAAATTGCTGCAAAGTTAGGCGTTGAAGAGGATACAATTGAGTTGTTTGGTAAATATAAAGCAAAATTACCACTAACATTAATTGATGAGGATAAAATTAAGAATAATAACTTAATCTTAGTTACAGCGATAACACCAACACCTGCTGGTGAAGGAAAAACAACAGTTTCAATTGGTTTAACAGAAGGTTTAAATAAAATTGGAAAACAAGCAACAGTCGTTTTAAGAGAACCTTCATTAGGTCCTGTGTTCGGTATTAAAGGTGGTGCAGCTGGTGGAGGTTATTCACAAGTTGTTCCAATGGAAGATATTAACTTGCATTTTACCGGTGATTTTAATGCTGTAGAAAAAGCTAATAATTTATTAGCTGCATTAATTGATAATAATTTACAAAGTAACTGTTGTAATTTAAATTTAGACCCAAGAACAATTCTTTGGAAAAGGGTAATAGATATGAATGACAGAGCTTTACGAAATATTATAATCGGTTTAGGCGGTACTGCAAATGGAATTCCGAGAGAAGATGGATTTAATATTACACCCGCTTCTGAAGTGATGGCCATTTTATGTATGGCAACTGATTTTGAAGATTTAAAGCAGCGATTAGGTGATATTTTTATAGGATTTACTTATGATAAAAAACCAATTTTTGCACGTGATTTAAAAGCCGAAAATGCCATGGCTATTTTATTAAAATATGCAATAAAACCAAATTTAGTACAAACTTTAGAAGAAAACCCCGCCATAATTCATGGAGGACCTTTTGCAAACATTGCACAAGGAACAAATACAATTATAGCTACAAAAATGGGCTTATCTCTATCTAATTATGTAATTACTGAAGCTGGTTTTGGTGCTGATTTAGGG
>Ga0102814_10001052_pt1 | contig 19613 bp, 14 predicted proteins | sample ColrivemetaGS741_FD_79112 | JGI IMG/M metagenome (GOLD analysis project Ga0102814, IMG submission 79112) | Estuarine microbial communities from the Columbia River estuary - Flood tide ETM metaG S.741 | ecosystem: Environmental > Aquatic > Marine > Intertidal zone > Estuary | place: USA...
CGTATTGGCATTCTCAGCAGTAATCCAAGGTTTTTTAGTTGGATTATACACATTTGGCAAAGCTTTTACGCATTCCGCCGCGTGTATACAAAGTGTTGGTTTCCATACAATTGTTAGCTCGCCATTAGAATAGTGCTTGGTTATTTCTTTCATAGAGAAACAAAAGTATTAAATTAGTTTAAAGTTTAATGAATTCAATGCCATTACACTTTAATTGTATAGCCTGGTTAAAGGCAAATTTCAGTCAAAAGTGTGCTAGGGTGTAAAAGAACAATTGCTTTTGAAAACTTAATCCAAATTAAGAGGAAGGAAGAAGAATTTTATTGTCTGCTGTTTTTAGGACAGGTGTCAGCATACTTCTAGAGCTGTTTTCTTTAAAAATATGTAGGATTCCTGAAGTGATAATTTTAAATAATTGAATTAAAGAAAGTACCCTACTATTGCAATACGTCCAATTTAGGGAAAAAGTATTCCATTGTTTATCAAATTTAAAAATCGATTATTGCTGTATTAATCCAAATTAATTTATGAAAAAGAAAGAAATTTTATTGTCCGCTGCTCTATTGGCAGGGGTAATTAGCTTTGCTGGTGGTAAAGAAGACAAAGTAAATGTAAGACATAATGGAAAAGTTATTTCCATATCGGCAAACGCACTTGCTGCACATTTAGCACACGGAGATGAAGAAGTTCTTCAAGGTGAAGATGGTGAGTGGTACACAGCAAGTGAATACCAACAATACCAAGATGCAACCGCGGAAGACGAAGAGTCTGAGGATAATGAAGATTCTGGAGATGAAGCAGATGAACTTTAATTTATAAACTTAAAAAAGTTTAAAAAGCTGCTTCGGCGGCTTTTTTTATGCTAAAATTTTAAGGCGTAGCCAATTAAAAAGTAGCGTTGTAGCATTACCACTTGTTCTTGGGTAATGTATATTTCACTGGGGTTTTGGGTAATATCTTTGTTTTGATTCAATAAATCGTGCACCTGCAATTGTAAACTCGATTTTTGGTGTTTGCCCAACAAAAATTTAGCACTACTACTTACAATAGAAGACACTTGCTTGTTCGATTGAAAGGAATAATTAATTACCTGAAATGTGTTTGATTCCACTTGAAACAACACAGCATTTTTAAATAAATACGTAACGCTTTCATTGGCACTCCAATTCCATACGTTGGTGGTAGAGCCAGATCCACTATTCGTTAATGCGGCGTAGCTGTTGTAAAAATTGGCCGAAATACTTAATTCCGTTCTTGGGTAGTAAAAGCCATAAATGCTCGAATTTATTCGGTTTACGCTTGTGGTTTGTAATTGGCCATTTATAGCATAGGGTGTATAATCGTAATTATAGCCATACCGTATTCCGCATTTTAACTTATTAATATTCAGCTCGTTGTTGGCAGATAAACGCAATTGCTTTTGTTGGCTAAAGTTTGCTGGTACTTTTAGCACTGTACCGCTAGGCAGGGCAATTTGCAAGAAAATAGAATCGGCGTTTGAAGTGTAAAATCGATAGCCAATAAAGTTGTTTTTTACATTTCCTGTTGCACTTATTACGTGTAGTGCTTTCTTATTTTTAAACAATCGATACGTAAGTTGCAGCTGATAATTATTTTCTGGAGATAGATTATCGTTTCCTATAAACAATCTCGAAGGGATTCTATTGTTTAAAATAGGATTCAAATCGCTGAATTTTGGGGCAACTTGATCTGAGGTAAAATTAAGTCTAAAACTGGAAGATGAGCTTATTTTATAGGCCAAATACCCAGAGGGGAGTAATTGAGCATTGGTAGATAAGGAATAGGATATTAAAGGTAAGAAATATTGGGAACGAATATTTAAAATGGAGTAATCTATTTCCCCGAAAAGAGTGAGCTTTTTCCATTTTTTTCCTGCAGAAATATGCGGTCGTATTTCATCCGTTTTAAAACTGTTCGATCCAGATAAAGTAGGATCTTCCACAGAGCCAATAAAGTCTATATTATCCGCTATAATGCCAGTTATACTATTAAACACAGACCGAGTTGTGTATAAGAATTGATAATTTATTTGAACGTTTTTGGGCCGCTTATCGGTAAATTCAATGGCTGTTTTTAGGCTAACTATAGGCTTGGCCAGCTGGTTTAGTTGGTAGTTATTGGCTATAGAATTATCATATTCGTATTGCAATGAATCAGTTCGTTCGTTTTTTTCTTTATTTAGGCTAGCTACTAGGCTTAATACATCTTTCTTACTGCTATCGTTCTGCTTGTTAGCGAAATAATAGCTTAAATTTAGCGAATTACTCCATTCAGAAATCGTGCTAGCCGATTTACTATTTGCATTAAGTTGGTAGGCTAAGCTAGTATCCGAAAAGCGAATATCAGAAAGGTGGCCATTTACTCCTTGGCTATAATTAGAAGCGGAAGAACGAAAAGTAAAGCTGCTCTTTTTGCTTAATTTGGTGTTTAACTTTAAGTTGTAACTAAGTAAATCTTCGTTCGTTTCTAAGCTGTTTTCAGTGCTAAAAAACGGATTGCTACCTACCTCGGTAAGTAATCGCTGGTCGAACACGCGAAACTGTTTTCGTATGGCTTTATTGTTTATGGCTCTAAATTCTACCTTGGTTGAGTTTTTTGTATACACGTAGTTTAAACCACCACCCCAAAATTTATTATCTCCTTCAAATAAGTTTTGAAACGGGTCTTCCAATAAATCTTCTCTATTTACATTGTTGGCATCTAGCATAACCGTAAACCTACTTTGTGCAGTCTTTCGGTAGTAATTTCCACCCAATCTATAACGGCTGTCGGTGCCATAAGCCAACGCTAAAGTGCCAAAGTAGTTGGTTTTTTTTTTGGTAACAATATTTACGGATTTCCATTGAATATTCGGGTCATCCGAAGAAACGTTATCTATTATTTCTATTCTGTAAATAATGTCAGAAGGTATTTGATCTAAAGCGGCTTTATTGTTGCCTGCCATATATTCTTCTCCGTCTATTAGTACCTGTTGCACCTTTTTGCCTTCTACCATAAGTTCGCCTTTTACAATCTCTGTTCCAGGAATTTTTTCCAGCACATCCTTAGCTTTACTATCGGTTTTGGTTGTGTATTTTTCGGCGTTATACGATGTGGTATCTCCTTTTATTAAAATGCTATCTTGGCTTGCCTTTACAATTGCAGATTGATAAATCCATATGGTAGGTGATAATAAAATCGTTATGTTTTTTTCATCGACCTCTTTGTTAATCAGTGTTTTGTATCCTGCATAAGATACGGACACACTATAAGGCACATCGGCCAAAACAGTAAAACTTGCAATGCCTTTTCTATCCGAAAATTGGTTTGTACTTGTAAGCTTACTTTTTAGTTGTATAAACGCCGATTCAATGGGTTCAAGCGAAACGGAGTCCACAATTTTGATGATAACAACTGACGTGTTTTGAGCATAGCTATTTGATGCGATTACCATCAGAAAAACAAGCAATATATTGTTCAATAACACCCTAAAAAATGCTGGTATATGTTTGCTGCTTTGGATTGTTCAAATATCGAGTAATAGTATTTGTAAATAAGAATAAGTTAGGTTTTTAAGATTTAGTGTTATTTATGCAAGATGCCTTTAAGGTAAATGCCATAAATAGTAAACTGAAGTTTAAGAATAAAAATCCTCCAAAACCAGCCAATGAAAGAGCACAAATCTTCCAAAATAACAATTGTTACCGATTTTAAAGTAGCAAAAAGCCTCGCGGAAATATTTCTTAATCTGAATCTAGAACCAATTAAAGAAGCTCCCGGAGATATTTACTATCCAGTGAATAAAGGTTCGAGAAGCCGCCTTTTAGAGGCCGTAGGAGAAAAACGGTATAACTACTACCTACAAATACCTGGGTTGGAATACATCTACAAAAAGGAGTGGCTTTGGGTTTCTATGGTGAAGAATTTTGGGAGAACGAATGCATTGGCATTTTTGCCACCAACTTACCTATTAGACTACGCTCCAGACCGAGAAAGACTAAAAAAGTTGGTAGCGAATAACAGTGCTATAAAGCTTATTGGTAAAGGTAATTTACAAAAACGAAAATCCATTGCTGAAGTGGTTGGAAACCAGTGGGAGACTTTAGATAATAAATTACAAACGGTAGTTCAAGAAATAGTGCCTTGTGCAAAAACTATTAATAATGAAGTGTTTAATATTAGATTGTACATAATTGTTCGCTATGCCAACCAAAAAATAGATGTTTTTTTAGCTCCCAATGGTAAGCTGATATATAGTGCAAATACAGATGATTTAATAACAGATAATGCAGTAGAACCCAAAGCAGAGCATCCGCATTTTATGGATGAATACTTTGATCAAAATAGAGGTATTTCAGCATCCGATTTTTGGGAGAAAATGACGGTGATTTCCGCACTTATTTTTGACAGCATTATAGAACGAATTGCCAAATATAAATTTAACAACGAACGATTAGTTTCTTTTATGGGAGTGGATGTTATGCTAGATAGAAACGAGCAAATAAAAGTGCTAGAGCTAAATCTAAGGCCGCAGATGGATGCTTCAAACGAAAAGGATGCGACATTTAAACAATCCGTAGTTTCAGACGCCATTTTGCACTTTTTACTCAATAGGAAAAAGACTATACTAAACTGGATTGAAGTTGAAAGTTGGGATGCAGTATAGTTAAGCGTAGTTTATTGGAATTGTGAAATAAAAACGAGAAAGAATGGGATTAAATATTGTGTTAATTGAGCCAGAAATACCTATGAATACGGGAAATATTGGTAGGCTAAGTTTAGGATCTGGATCTGCACTGCATCTAGTAAAACCTTTTGGATTTGAGCTAGATGACAAGCGATTAAAACGAGCGGGTTTAGATTATTGGAAACACATTTCACTCTTTATTTATGAGAATGTAGACGAGTTTTTTTTTAAAAATAAAGGCAAACAGTTTGCCTATTTATCTAGCCATGGAACGAAAGATTATTGCAGTATAGACTACAAGGACGATATGTTCCTAGTTTTTGGAAAAGAATCTGTGGGTTTGCCTAAAAGCTTAGTAGAAGAAAATAGCGATGTAGTTTACAATATACCCCTTTATAGTCCGCATATTCGGAGCTTAAATTTAGCCAATGCGGTTGGTATTGTAGTATATGAAGGCATCCGAAATATAAGGTTGCAATAAAGCGGCAATCTTATTCCATTTATTGGGTTTTACCCACCATTAGAAGAGCGATTGTTAATACATTACGCTATAGCGTAATTTGGGTTGATAATTGATATGCATTGGCTCGCTTTTACGTGTTAAATTATAATTAAGCCTTGCTATCGATAATTATAGAGATCTTGGCGGATTAAGCTATTGAGATTAATGGAAACAAGGTTAAAAGATTGGCCAGTCTCAGAAAAATGACTAAGTTGAGCGGCAACATTAATTAATACTATAAAACAAATTTAATTTTGACTTCTCAAACAAAAATATTTAGTATAACGAACAAACCGAGTCTTGCAGAAAAGGAAGGTTTAATCGATTTCTTATTCGATAATTTACAAGAATATACCGACCCAAAAGCCGACATAGAAAAAGCAGTTAATTACGCATTAAAAGAATCAGCCTCTTTTGGTGGATTTATTTTAGTATCGTACTTAGAAAACGAAATTATAGGAGCTGTGGTAGTAAACCAAACAGGGATGAAAGATTATATTCCCGAAAACATCTTAGTTTATATTGCTACGCATAAAAATCATAGGGGTAAAGGAATTGGTAAGGCCTTAATGCAAGAAACTATTGATGAGGCTAAGGGCAGTATTGCACTGCACGTGGAGCCACAAAACCCCGCTAGGTTTTTATATGAGAAGGTGGGTTTTAGCAGTAAATATATTGAAATGAGATATAAAAAGAATAAATAATGGCTTTTGTAACAATTGATATTAAGAAACTAAAATCAAATTTTGATTATCTGGATACGCTTTTTAAAAAGAATAAAATAGAGTGGTCGGTAGTAACAAAAATACTGAGTGGCAATAAAACAGTTTTAACTGAATTATTAAAATTTGATATTAAACAGGTGTGCGACTCTCGGGCATCAAATTTGAAAGAAATAAAGTTAATCAACCCTAAAATTGAAACTATATATATTAAACCGCCCGCAAAACGGTCTATAGAAAACATAGTAAAATATGCAGACATAAGCGTTAATACGGAGATTGAAACAATTAAAATGCTTTCGAAAGAAGCAAAGAAGCAAAACAAAACACATAAAATTATAATTATGATTGAACTTGGAGACCTTAGAGAGGGTGTTCTAGGAGAGGATTTTATCGATTTTTATGAAAGTATATTTAAGTTAGAACATATAGAAGTGGTAGGCCTTGGAACAAATTTATCTTGCTTATATGGCGTACTGCCAAACCACGATAAATTGATTCAATTAAGTTTGTATGAGCAGTTAGTTGAAGCAAAGTTTAATAGGCATATTCCCTATGTTTCAGGAGGCACTTCGGTAACTATTCCATTAATTTTTCAGAACCTTTTGCCCAAAGGGGTAAATCATTTTAGAATAGGTGAAACCTTGTTTCTTGGAACCGACGTGTATAACAACAGAAGTTTTGCTAAAATGCACGACGATGTTTTTGCCTTGCATACAGAAATAATTGAATTAATGGAAAAATCCGTTGTTCCGAGCGGCGAAATGGGAACAAATGTAGATGGGGAAAGCTATGAATTTGACCAAGATAATATAGGAGCAACATCATACCGAGCAATAATAGATTTAGGATTATTAGACGTAGAACCAGAGCATATTGAATTGATAGACGAAAGCTTAAAGTTTGCTGGGGCAAGTTCTGATATGATAGTAATTGATCTGGGTGGAAATAAAAAGAATTATAAAGTGGGAGATATTATTGAGTTTAAATTGGACTACATGGGGATTTTAAGAATAATGAATTCGAAATATATAGAGAAGAAAGTGAAAAATGTGATCTAGCATTGTTTTGTCAGCACCTGTTTTATTCTTTAATTTGGGTATATTTTCTAACTTGTGTAATATAACTTCAGTTTGCTTTTTTTTTAGAAAAGAGATTTTGTTTGTGTAATTAGAATTATATTTGGTGTAACCTACTTATGTGAGCTGTGATAATAGCAAGTAAACATTGTGCAATGTGCTTTATTTCAGCGAATTAAACTCAATGTACAAAAAAATATGTTTTGCAAAATGGAGGATTTTATTGCTTTTCATCCTACCACTTTATTTCAATGCCTATAGTCAAATTCAATCAGGATTAATTTTTGAGCCTGCTACGGGAGCAGGTCGAATTGTGCTAGATCCAAATCTAGATGGTTACGTATCAAAAACTATTGCAGGGTTTAGCGGTACTGATGATCAAACAAGTGCGGCAAGTGAAATAGTTTTTAAGCAATTACCCATAATAAGTGAGCCTTCTTCAGACTTAGGTGCTGGCCCTAATTGTAAGTACACAGATTTTGTTAGTGATAATGGAAATGTAAACATGAGCAGTACCATAGGGTATTACTTAGATGCCAATAACAATTGGCTTTTTAGATTTCGGGTGGCAACCTACTCGCCGAACACAAAAAGTTATAGCATTTTAATAAACACAGACGGAAAATTTGGAAATTCTGGTCCAAATGCAGATCCACAATACGTTGCAGGAAACCCTGGGTTTGAAATAGAAATACTTCTAAGCACGAATAATGGAGTGTATATCTACGACGTAAATAATAATACGAATAATTCTGTTCTAAAACGCTCTTATGTAGGACATACAAATTACCAGATTTCTAAAGCTCAATCTCAGGTATGCGGAGCTAATAATGTTTTTTTAGACTTATTTGTTCCATTTAGTGCTCTAACTGCAGATTTTGGTATTACTACAAGTACACCGCTAAGATGGGCGGTTGCAGATAATATGTCTGCATTACAATCTACAATTGGCCATTTATCAAATATATCAGATATTGCCGGTGTAGACGGGGCCAATAATGAAACAGGTTTAGCAAGTTTTATTAATAGCCAAACACCAACGTGTGCTTCGTGTTCTCCTGCTGGTTTGCGTTCTGCATGTCCAACAATTACAGCACCCATACAAAATTTAGCTACAAGTGTAAGTGGTACATCTACAGAGGCAAATGGTACAGTTATAACCTTATACAAAAATGGAGTTGCTACGGCGTTTACAACAACAGTAAGTAGTGGAACGTGGACCATAACAGGAATATCGCCAGCTTTATCTGGAACTACTCCCGATTTAATTGGTGCCACAGCAAAAGCTAGCGGAAAAGGCGAATCTATTTATAATTGCAATGTCGTAACCGTAAAGGCGTGTGGCTCTGTTGCTCCCTTGGGAAGTGGAACTACAAATAATGGCAAAAATGTATGTGGTGCAGCTGGAACAGGAATTTCTGGTGCTACAATTTCGGTTTATTTGAATGGCTCCTTGGTAACCCCAGGCGGTGTAAATAGCGGAGTTCAGTCAAACGGAAGTTTTCTTTGGGGTTGCACGGGCGTTACAGGCACAAGTTGTATTACTGCCTCAGGAGGGAGTACTCCTTGTCTTACGAGTAGTAATAGTTACGAAATATATCAAACTGTTGGCGGGTGCCTATCTACAGCGGTTTGTAGAGATGCTAATCTCTCCGGAGGTACTGTAGGTACAACAACCGCAGCTCCAGTAATTACAACTACGCCAATTACCACTGCTACAACAAGCATCTCAGGAACCTGTGTTTCTGGGTCCACTATTATACTTTATGCAGATGGAGTGCAAATAGGCACAGTTGCAGGTACAACAACTTGGACAATTAGTTCCTTAAGTCTTGGTTATGGTAAGATTATTACTGCCAAAGCTAGGGTAACAAATCAATGCCTTTCTGTTGCGTCTACTTCAAAAACAGTAGTAAATGGTGTTTCTTCCGCCCCTATAATAAATGCACCACCTTGTGGTACAACAGGTATAACAGTAAGTGGAATATCAGGCGAAGCTGCCGGTACTGCTATTACATTAAAAGATAATTCAAACGGAAATACGCTTGGCTCAACAACAGTTTCGGCGAGTGGAACTTGGGCCATCTCAGGTTTGACGCTTACTGCGGGTCAACAGTTGGCGTCTTATGCTACAATAGCAGGAGGTTCAATAAGTCCTAAATCAAATGTGGTAACTGTTACCGCTAAAACTACAAATACTGTTACTATTTCGGGGTCTTACACCAATCAATCAACCGCAGTAACTGGAACAGGCACCACGGGAGATGTGATAAGATTGTATATTGATGATGCTTTATTTGCAACCACAGCAACTGTGTCTGGAGGGGTTTGGTCTATTTCCGTAACTGCTGGTCAAACTATATTTAAAGATGCCGTGTTAAAAGCAACGGCAACAACAGGTTCAAATTGCGAGAGCAGTTTTTCTAATAGTGTAACAGTAACTGCTGTTGCTCCAACTATTGTAAGTGTATCTCAAACGGTAAGTACGTGCACGGGCATAGCAAGTATTGCTGTTCCAAGCACACAATATGGAGTTTTATACCAATTGTATGACGGTACTAATCCGTTTAGTAATGGAGTGCCAGGCAACGGAAGTTCAATTACGTTACTTTCATATTTTGTAAATTCCACAAAAACAGGACTTACTGTTAAGGCAACTAGAATTACAGATGAGACTAGTAAGGCAACAATGTCTGGAACGGTTACAATTGCAATAGACGCTGCCGATAGCACTTGGCGAGGCACATTTAGTAACGATTGGTTCGATTATCGAAACTGGTGTTTAAATGGAGCCATACCAACATCGACCATAAAAGCTAAAATTTTGTCGGGCACCCCGTTTTCGCCAGTTATTGCAACTGCGGGTGCAGTTTGCGATACACTAATTCTTTATTCTGGAGCGAGTTTAACAACCTCGGGATCTCAAAATTTAGATGTATATGGAAGTTGGATTAATAACGGGGGTACGTTTATTCCAAATACAGGTACGGTATCTTTTAAAGGGACGGATACGCTGTCCATTGGAGGTACGAGCAGCACTACTTTTAATAATGTAACAGTTAATCTTTCTGGTTCATCGGGCAATGAACAAATAACGCTAAATCAACCTACCACAATTACGGGATTATTAACGCTTACGGATGGTAGAATTAAAACAACAACAACCAATATTTTAGCACTAACAAGCACTGCTTCTGCAACTATAGGAAATGATACAAGCTTTGTAAATGGGCCAATGATTAAAACGGGCACTACAGCTTTTACTTTTCCAGTTGGAAGCGGCACTACCTATGGTCCCATTGGGTTAGATACTCCATCTGCATCATCTACATTTCAAGCTCAGTATTTCCGAAGTGCATATTCTAATACTACAAGCCTAGCAACTAGCCCAACACCAGCCTTACTTGCTGTTAGTACTGTGGAATATTGGAATCTTACCCAAACCAGTGGCACAGCCAGTGCAAAAGTGGCCTTGTTTTGGCAAAATTCAACCACAAGTGGAGTTGCCAATGCAGGTTGCTCCAATTTGCAACAGGCACGTTGGAATGGAACAGCATGGGTAAACGTGGATGTTACCAATAATGGAACAATATCTGGTTGCCCAACTGTTTTAGATTCAAGTGGTAGCATAACTACTTCAACCGCAGTTCCATCTACCTCATTTGGTGTTTTTACTTTTGGTTCCAGTACAGCTGTTCCTGTTCCGGTTAAGCTTTTATCACTTACCGCGGGTTGTGTAGCAGAAGATGTGGTGTTACATTGGACAACAGCGTCTGAAATAAATAATAGTCATTTCAGTATCGAAAGATCCGCAGCTGGGAGCAGTTTTTTATCAATAGCGGAAGTAACTGGTTTTGGAACTACTAATGAGGTAATGCATTATGAGTATGTAGACAAGGGTGTTTTAAAATACTCTTCGGTAACAAGCATACTCTATCGCATTAAACAAACAGATTTTGATGGAAAATTTGAGTATTTTGAGGTAATAGATATTGTAAATAATTGCAGAAATAATTTATCCAATATTATTCTTTTTCCTACCATTTCTAAGGGGAATATTGTGGTGCTTAGCGATGCTAAAATTGTGGACGGAATTGAAGTTTATAACACGCTAGGCGAAAAGGTGTATGAAAATGAAATTATAGGTTTAAAGGTAGACCTATTCTTGAATTTGCGAAGTGGTTTATATCATTACGTTTTAAAAGATAACAAAGAGGTAGTAGGCAAAGGAAAGCTAATTATAGAGTAGTTTTAGTTTTTGGGTTGATTTCTTTGATGGGCTGTTAGCCTGAAGTTGAAAGTAATTAAATGTTAATTGCTCTGTTACCACAGCAAATTTAATTTTACTTCAAAGTAAGGTCAGTTTAGTAGTTTAATTTTCGGCCTACAAATTGTACAACAGAACTTTGCCCAATGTGGTATTTCCCTTCGTTTAAGTCTACTACTTTTTCTTGTAATTGTATAATTTCGAAATCTCTAAAATCGTTCGAAACTTCTTCTACAGAAAAAAGCATGGCAACATCTTTTGGTCCGCCCGCTTTTGGGTTTACCGAGTTGTATTTAATGTGTTCTTTACTAAAAGCTTCAAAAACTACATGCCCTCCCGGTTTTACATAGTTAGCTAGTTTTTTATGAAACTCAGATTTTAGTTCGGCAGGAAAATGAGCATAAATTAGCACAAGTAAATCAAACTCATTTGGCTTAAAATCTAGGTTTTGTAAATTCTCCACGAAGTAGTTTAAACTTACATTTTCTTGTTCAGCAAGCAATAACGCTTTTGTTTTTCCCGACTCACTTAGGTCGAAAGCAGTAACCTTCCAACCTAACTTGGCGGCATGCACAGCGTTTCTGCCTTCCCCTTCGGCAGCAAAAAGAGCCTTCCCTTCTGCTGGTATTTTAGCAAGTTGTTGCTCTAAAAATTTGTTCGGTTCTGTCCCGTAAGCATATCCCTCTTCGGCATATCGCTTGTCCCACATCTCTTTCATAATTAATTTTCTGGTTTAAATCCAAGTCGTTTACCAGTGGCCATGCCACCCGCATTGTTAAAATAGTTTTTTTGGTCTAACGTTATTTCAGACATTACATCTACCGGAGGTACATACAAGTCGAAATCTAAGGCGTATAACATGGTTTGTTCAATAATTTTTACAACTGCCTCATCATTTATTTCGTTGTTAGTTAGGTCTTTATATAAAAAATCGAGTTGGCGTTGTCCGTCTACATAAAAATGGCCTTCAGCATTTATAAACAGGCGAGCAAGCAAATAGCCTACATCTGCCAATCGTTGGTACTTAAGCGAATCTGACAAGAAATTGTACGCTTGTATCATCCCAAAATAGGCTCTATCTGGCACTTCTAGTGTGTATTTTAACTTGTTTACTTCGTGCTCTGGCGGAAACGTAAATATATTGGTGTGCATTATAAACGCAATAGTGTCTCCACTAAATTTTAAATGAAATTCAAATTCACTTACTTCTATCAAATCCACCTCAACGTTTTTATCTTTTTCTACCACAGTAGGGGCCAATTGTTCTGCAATTTCCTTGGCACTACGCAATAATTCTTTAAAAACAGTTTGGGTGTTTCTGTAAATGTGTTGTTTTAGAGCGGCTTTATTATTTAAACCTGCTATAATTTCTACAATTTGGTCCGACATTTTACTGCTATTTTGAGCAAAACTAAACTATTCGCAAAACATACAAATTAATTGTGTGTTAGTTACATAATTAAACTATAATAACGGTACTTTTGCACCACTCAAAATCCATAAATAATTATGTCAGAAACAGCTAAAATCATCATTCAAGGGAAAGAAACCGAATTACCTATACTCATAGGAACTGAAAACGAAGTAGGAGTAGACATAAGCTCACTTAGAAATAGTACTGGTGCGGTTACACTTGATTTTGGATACAAAAACACAGGAAGCACAACAAGTGCAATTACTTTTTTGGATGGCGAAAAAGGAATTTTGAGACATAGAGGTTACTCAATTGAAGAATTGGCAGAAAAAGCTGACTTTTTAGAAGTTGCTTATTTGCTTATAAACGGCGAGTTACCAAACAAAACAGAATTTGCTGCTTGGGATAACGACATACGCAGACATACCTTGGTAAACGAGGATATGGAAAACATATTTAAAGCTTGGCCTACAGGTTCTCACCCAATGGGTCAGCTTATTGCTATGATTTCTTCACTTTCTTCTTTTTATCCAGAAAGCTTAAACCCAAATAGTTCTGAGGAAGAAAAAATGCGAAGCATAACCAGATTATTGGCTAAAATACCAACAATTTGTTCAATGATTTCGAAAAAACGAGTTGGGCATCCACTGGTATACCCTCAAAACAACTTAAGCTATGTAGAGAACTACTTAAATATGACGTTTAAGCACGTAACAGAAGATTATGAGCTTGATCCGGTTTTAGTAGATGCGATGAATAAGTTACTGATTTTACATGCCGACCACGAGCAAAATTGCAGTGCGTCTACGGTTCGATTAGTAGGTTCTTCGCAATCCAATATATATGCTTCAATTTCTGCAGGTATTGCAGCTCTTTGGGGTCCGTTGCACGGCGGTGCTAACCAAAAAGTAATAGAAATGCTTGAGGCAATAAAAGCTGATGGTGGAAACGCACAGAAATATATTGATAAAGCAAAAGATAAAGACGATCCATTTAGATTAATGGGTTTTGGACATAGAGTTTATAAAAACTTCGATCCAAGAGCAAAAATCATTAAAAAATCGGCAGATGATGTTTTAAATAAATTGGGTATAAACGATCCTACTTTAGAAATAGCTAAGAAATTAGAAGAAGCAGCATTAAGCGATCCTTATTTTGTGGAGCGTAAATTATTCCCTAACGTAGATTTCTACTCAGGAATTATTTACCGAGCAATGGGCTTCCCGGTAGAAATGTTTACCGTTTTATTTGCCTTAGGAAGAATGCCAGGATGGATTGCACAGTGGAAAGAAATGATTGAGGGAAGTCAACCAATTGGTCGTCCTCGTCAAATTTATACTGGAGAGCCATTGCGTCCTTTTAAAGGAATGGATTCTCGCGGGTAATTCCAAAATTTCCGCATTTGCGGAAAAATCATGAATAAACTTAAAAAGATAGGGTACACAGCAGCAGGAGTTTTAGCTCTTGTGCTGTGTATTTTTTTATATGCCGCTTTTAGCGATAGCAACTTGCTTTTAAGCAGTGTTTTTCTTCTTGCCGCTTTCAGTATTTTAGGTTTAACTGCCTTTCTGTATTTTAAACCAAAATTTGGGCAAAAGGAAACCACCCAAATGAGCAGCCATACTATGGTTGATTCATTAAAACGAGTTTTTAAAGTAGTCACCGCCGAAGGTCATTTTACGGAAATTGTAGATTTTAAGCATACGGATTTAAAAATTGCGATACTGCCCAGCACCAAAAAGGCACTTATAATAGTAAAAGCCAAAGTGTTAATGGGGTATGATTTTGCCCAGATGGAGTGGGAGGGAAACGACGAAGACAAAACGCTTCGTCTAAAAAAGATTCCGCAACCGCATATTATTAGCATTAGCCCAGAAATAAAATACTATAACATGGCAAACGGCTTGTTTAATAAGTTTAACAACGAAGACTTAAACAAAATACAAGCGGAGTGTATAGCTCAAATAACCGAGAATGCACTAAAAAGCGATTTGCCCAAATTAGCCGCCCATCAAGCCAAGATGCTACTCACAGAAATGTCATCCATGCACCAATGGAAATTAGAAGGCGTACAATTGTTGGGAGAGTAGTTTTTTAAGGTTTAGGGTTAAATGTCATATGATTAATGTCAAATGTCTATTCGCCGCGGCGAACTAGCGTCTAATATCTAACGTCTAAAATCTAGCGTCTAATATCTAAAGTTTAACGTCTATCTTCTAGCATCTAACATCTCAAAAAAGTCATATATCTTATATCATAAATCCTAAATCTGAACCGATCTAATTCCTCCCCCCGCTTAAATACGTGCCAACTACTTTCGTTTTAAGCATATATTTCTCGTTTACAATATCTGTATCCAGCACAATAAAATCTGCTAATTTTCCTGGTTCTAGGCTGCCGATTTTAGTTTCCATTCTATTTGCTTTTGCCGCCCATAGTGTCATACCTAAAATGGCTTCATTTGCAGAAAGTGATTCTTCGGGCATAAATCCGCCAAGTGGTTTACTATCTTTATTTTGGCGATAAACTGCGGCATAAAAAGTTTGCAAAGGCGAAATGTCTTCTACAGGAAAATCGGTGCCCAAGGGCAACCATCCGTGCAGTTTTAGCAGGCTTTTGTAGGCATAAGCTCCATCCATACGGGTATTGCAAAGTCTTTGCTCTGCCCAAGGCATATCGCTAGTGGCGTGTGTAGGCTGCACACTCGGTATAATGCTGTATTTGGCAAATAGTTCTCTATCTGCAGGAGTTACCACTTGAGCGTGTTCAATTCTCCATCGTTTATCATTTTTGCCTTTTAAGTGTTTACCATAAATTTCTAGAATTCTGCGGTTTGCACTATCGCCAATGCAATGGGTATTGGCTTGAAAATTCATTTTGTCTAGCAAATTGCATAGCGAATCTATTTCAGTCGGGTTGGTTACCCAAACACCCGTATATCCTTCTTTATCGCAATAAGGTGCTTTAAGTTTTGCTCCTCTACTACCTAGCGATCCATCAGCATATATTTTAAAAGAGGAAACCTGTAACAAGTCCGTTTCTATTGCACCGTTTTTTTGAAAATACTCAAAATTTTCTTTGCTAGGGTTTGCCATTGCATATACTCTTATTTTTAAGTCTCCTGTTTTTTGCAAGCTGTCTATCAGTAAAATAGCGTCTAAGTCTAACCCCGCATCAGTAACACATGTAAGTCCTGCAGCGAAACAGTTTTCTTGGGCTTTTAGCAAGGCAGTAATCTCACTTTTTCTATTAGTGGGAGGTATAACAGCATCCACCATATCCATAGCGTTGTCAGTTATCAATCCAGTTAATCGTCCGCCAATTACCTCAATTTCTCCGCCGCTTATTTTGGTTTGTGGGGTAATTCCTGCAAGTTCTAAAGCCTTTGCATTGGCAATAGCGGCATGTCCGTCTATTCGTTTTAAAAATACAGGCTTATCGGGGAAATAAATATTTAGCATGGTGTTATTTACCATGCCTTGCTGTGTCCAATCCGTTTGGTCCCAACCACGGCCTGTAATCCATGCACTAGTGCTGGTTTGTGCAAAGGCTACTGTTTTTTCTACTATCTCTTCTAAGCTATAGGTGTTAAGCAAATTAACCGCATTTAAGGTTAATCCATAGCCGCGAAAGTGGGAGTGAGCATCGATAAAACCGGGGTAAATAAAGCCATCAAATCGGCTTATATTTTCGCTTTGGTAATTCTTGGTAATTTCTTTTTCGGTTCCCGTAGCCACCACTTTGCCATTTTTTATGGCCATTGCCTCTGCAAATTCGAAAGAAGAATTAGCTAAGTATATTTTAGGAGCTATTACTATGCTATCTACTTTTTCTGTGTTGGTTTGGCAACCTGCTAAAATAAAAAGGACAAAAAATACGTTAAAAATAAGCTTGTTGTTCATACGGGCTTTACCTTATTAATCAAAATTATACCCGCAAAGTAAAACCAAAGCTAAGTAAGAAAAAATTGCGGTTACTGAAATATGCTATATGTCTGATTTGTATTGTCTTTCCATTTTTGGGAATAGCACAAGACACGTTAGGAAAAATTACGCTCCCTACGCAAAAGCCTACTATTGAAATTCTTGAAGCACGTATTCAACTACTAGAAAAACAAGTGGACGATGATAAGGAACAGTCGTTGTTAGAAAATATGCAGTTAGGTTTAAGTTTTGGATTTAACTATTTCTTTAATGGCGAAGAACATTACTACGTAAAACAAGACAGCACCATTGGCAGCTATGGCAAAAAGCAAGGTGTAAGCGGAATGCTTAGTGCATTGGTTGGCTATAAATTGAATTCTAAGCATTCCGTGTTATTAAATGTTCCGCTTGGAGACTTATCAAGTTCGCCCAACCAAGCTATTGGGGTTTTTAACAAAAAAGTAGCAGGAGGCTTAGGTTATGGCTATAATGTTTCCGACTTATCGTTTATATTAGTGGTTAATATATTTCCGTACGATAAATTAGCCTTAGAAATTGTGCAAGATAAAAAGTTTGAGCAAGAGCCATATACCGTTGCTAAGTTAGAAGATATGCCAACTACTACAGCCTACAGCCCAAGTATAACTATAGGAGTTTGCTATAATTTTTTAAAATCGGGTGTGCTGGGTTATTAGTCTTAAAATCAAACAACTTGCTTCCAACCCATTTGTTCGTGCCTACTTCTCTAACGGCGGATTGGTAATTAACTCAGCCATTTTTAACGCTTCGGCAACATTTATTACGGAGCCTGTTTGCGATAGTTTTTCTACCTTAGTTTTTTTACGCGAACCTGGTTTGCGTTGTCTGCCTTTTATAGGTAATGCACTTTTTGTAATAATTTCTTTTACTTGCTGAGCAGTTAAATTAGGGTAGTAACTCCAAACCAAGGCTGCTACACCTGCTGCAACGGGGCTAGCCATACTTGTTCCATCAAATGCTTCGTATTGGTTTTCGGGAGTAGTAGAATAAATGGCCACCCCTGGGGCAAACACATCTACTTCATCTTTTCCATAATTCGAAAAATCGGCCAACATCTTTGGCTTTCTCATCCAAGAGCTTGCTCCAATTTCTAGCCATACATCACCATATTCTCCTTTGCTATCATTCGGAAAATTTTCGTCAATATCGTTATTTTCGGCATCGTTGCCTGCGGCATGCACTAGTAAAACGCCTTTGCTTTGTGCGTAAGCAACAGCTTCTTTTACCACTGCTGGGTTGCTAGAAAAACCTTTGCCAAAACTCATATTTATCACTTTTGCACCGTTATCTACCGCATAGCGAATGGAGTTTGCTACGTCTTTATCTCGTTCGTCTCCTTCGGGTACAGCTCTAATACTCATTATTTTGCAACTTTGGCAAATGCCTTTTGCTCCAAAGTTATTTTCTGAATTAGCCGCTATAATACCTGCTACGTGGGTTCCGTGATTAGAGAACTTTTCGCCATAATACACCTTGTTATTGCCATAAACTTTTTCCGAAACATCGCCATAATTATCGCCTACTTTTTCCTCCCTTGGGTCAAATTTTACATTGTAACCATAGTGATACATATAGTCGTATTGCTCGTATGCTCCATCCAGTTCTTTCTTTACTTCGCTATAATTAAACTTTTTATCTTTTTTAGCAACGTTTAGTAAAACCAATCGGGCACGTTCTTCGTATTTGTTTTTGCTTTTATGGGCTTCTAGTTGTGCTTTAGTTATGTTTTTACCATAGTCATCTTCTAAAAATTCGAATCCGCTATTTAAATCTTGAAAAAACTGAAAATTGAGTTTGGCATCCATATTCTCACTCAAATACTTTTCTTTAAGTACTTGGTAGCGATTGTAATCCTCCTTGTCTTGAATATCGTTTAATGTTTTCTTAGCATATTTATTGTGTAACCTAAGGTATTCTCGGGTTACTTCCATATTGTCGAAAGTTACATCACCGCAAAAATTCCAACCATAAATATCGTCTATGTAGCCGTTGCCATCGTCGTCAATACCGTTGCCCGCAATTTCTTTAGCATTGGTCCATAGTCGGCCTTCAAAATCAGGATGATTTACATCTACACCGGCATCAATTACCGCAACTATTAAGGTGTCTGGTGTTTTATCCTTTACCAAAGCCAGACCTTTTTCAAGATCAATGCCTGCATAAGACCGTTTGTTATAACTATTTAAGTGCCAAAACGTGTCTTTAGGGGTTTGTGCATTAGCAAAAAATGAGCTGAATACTATCAGCATCAACATAAGTTTATTCATATATGTATAAAAGTGTATCGGAAGTGCGTTTTTAAGTTTGGAGTACACCTACGTTATATTTTTCGACGGGAGCATTACTTGCCATTTCTATGCCAGCACTTATCCATTTGCGAGTGTCTAAAGGGTTTATTATTTCATCAACCCAAAGTCGGCTTGCCGCATATTCTGGCGTTGTTTGCTTGTTGTATCTATTTATAATTTTATCGAGCAAAGCTTGTTCTTTCTCAGGCGTAATTTCTTCTCCAGTTTTGGCTAGGCTAGCTTTTTCTATTTGGAGTAAAACTTTGGCGGCTTGCTCTCCACCCATTACGGCAATTTTAGCACTTGGCCAAGCTACAATAAGGCGAGGATCATAGGCTTTCCCGCACATAGCATAGTTTCCTGCTCCATAACTATTGCCCATAATTACTGTAAATTTAGGCACTGTACTGTTGCTCATGGCATTTACCATTTTAGCTCCGTCTTTTATTATTCCACCTTGTTCGCTGCGGCTACCTACCATAAAACCGGTTACATCTTGTAGAAAAACCAATGGAATTTTTTTCTGATTGCAATTCATTATAAAACGAGCTGCTTTATCTGCACTATCGCTATATATTACCCCACCAAATTGCATTTCTCCTTTCTGACTTTTAACCAATTCTCTATTATTTGCCACAATACCCACGGCCCAACCATCAATACGGCCGTAGCCACAAATTATTGTTTTGCCA